>MDSY01065377.1_pt1 | contig 12898 bp, 9 predicted proteins | sample 811131 | NCBI WGS metagenome assembly MDSY01 (sample SAMN05326643, study PRJNA326480) | marine metagenome | isolation source: seawater | place: Atlantic Ocean: South West | collected 2010
ACGACTGCGGCCATGATCAGCGAGATGCCGATCAACGCGCTCGCCAAGTGCTCTTCCGCGACCATCTGCGCCTGCTGACTCTCCATCGGCAATGCCGTTGAATAACACACTCTGTTCACAAGGTTTTCGATTTTCGTTACTGTTACTGTAGTGAGAGAGGCCGCCGCGAGCCCGTGGCATTTGTGCCAACGTCGCTCTGCAGCTGATGAAACGGACAGGGCCTCCAGCCGTGCTGATGACGGCTCCAAAGATAACATCTGTAGTATCTTAGGGATGGAGCAGTGGCCATGGCACGCGTCAATTTTTATTAAGAAGACTCGAGCCAACGCTAGCACGATACTGCTTGTACATTGCTATGTGAGGAGAGGTGACCCGCGCCTAGCCTCATCTGAGCCTCTCGGCAGCCCTCTCCGAGAGTGTTGCCCGCTGCTTGTCCAACTCCTCCTGCTTGATCGCCTGCAGAGGGAATGATTCGAGGTCTTCCTCGAGGTCTTCTTCGAGGCATGTTTCGAGATACGAGTCAGGACAAGAGAGGAGCAGGGAGCAAACAAGGTGGAGGGCGGCCTTGCTGGCTGTGCGAGTGCGATGTGATCCACACGGGGTCTGTCGTCATCTAGATGAGCACACGCGAGAGTGTGCTGTGGGAGTGCTCTTGCGCCTTTTCCGCCGCGAGCTTGTCAGCCATCGAATCGTATCCCTTGCCTCGCTTGCTCAGCATGGGCAGGGTGCCGACGCCACAGACGAAGAGGACGCCGAGTGCAACCTTCGCATTCTCCCCGAGAGGCAGCTTCTGGAGCACTGAGTGGATCATGCTGCGTGCTGCAAGAGCGCCGTCAAAGAGGCGCGCAACGCTATGCGATCGCGTCGCTGCGAGGTAGATTCTTGGAATTCGAGCGTTTAGTAAAGTACCTGGTAGTATAACTCTAGTGGTTCCTAGGTAGGTAACTGCCTTTTTCGGATGCCCGAGCTGAGCTTGGCGCAGGAGGTGCTGTGCGCCTCGGTGAGCGGGTGCTTCTCGACGGTACTGGGTCACCCACTCGACTGCATCAAGGTCCACCAGCAGACCACAGGTATCTCAGCGTTCACCGCCACGTCGCGCATGCTCCGGCTCCAGGGCGCCTCGGCCTTCACACGCGGTCTCGGCGCGCCACTCGCGAATGCGGTCCTGATGAACTCGCTCATGTTTGTCGGTTTCCGGGAGGCGCGCCGGTGGCTTCCGAGCGGCACCCTCGGCACAGTGCTCGCTGCGGCGCTCTCCGGCGTGACAACAGCGTGCATCTCCACCCCCGTTGACTTTATCAAGATCCAAGCCCAGCTGCGAGGCTCGAACACACGCGGGCTACTTCGCGAGTGCGGTCGCACCCCCCGCGGTCTCTCTCTCTTTGCAACGGGACACACGATGAATATGTGGAGGGAGGGCGTCTTCACGGCGATATACCTCGGCCTGTATACACACATCAAAGATCTCATGATGAAAGATCAGCAGGCGGGCGCATCGCCTCCATTAGGGATTGTATTGGTGGTTTCCGCGGCGACGGGTGGGCTTGCGTGGGCCGCTTGTTATCCATTTGACGCCGTCAAGTCGGTCCAGCAGGGAGTGCCGCTCAACGGGAACGAAGCGAAGCGGACGATCCGAGGAGCGGCCGCCGAGCTCTGGCGTCGCGGCGGCGTGCGCAGCTTCTACGGCGGGCTCGGAGCAAGCCTCGCACGCGCGTGCATGGTGACGAGTAGCCGGCTGCTCGCGTACGAAAAGGTCAAGGCGTGGTGTCTTGCAGTCTGAGTCATAAGTATATAATGCTAGTGTGTTACTAGTATTACACAGAGGTACTTCCTTAGGTGCCTATATGTATATACGCTCAGACTGAAACGTGAAAGTCAAAGTCGGGAGTCATCCTACGTGTAGAACCTAGAGCTATATTGCGGAGTGATCAGCCGATCCCTAAGACCCATCTCCACCTGGTCCTGGCCCAGGTCCCGGCCAGTGCCGCGCGAGCAAGTACCCCCTCGCCGTTTCGGGTTCAAAGGCGAATGATCTTGCCGCGGCCCTCGTTCTCTGTGCGGTCACCTCGAGCTTTGTCTTTGGATTGAAGCCGGCCCTCTCGTAGCGCTCCTTCTTGACGAAGGCGCCGAATCGGAAGAAGGCAGGCTCGTCAGCCCAGTCGATCCCCCTCTCCTCCTTGAGCATCGCGAGCACGGTCGGAGCGGGTATGCCATGGAGACGTTGAGGAGGAAAGTGTGCCTGGGCAAGAGGGGCAAAACAATTAGGGCAACACAACAGGCCAAAAACAAGTGGACTCCTCGTGGTATCATTCCTTGGCGGTAGACACTCAGATAGGCAGAGAGATCAGATGGAGGGAGATTGACACATTCAGGCTAGGCAGATAGATGGGCAGATAGATGGAGGTAGATATACCTGGGCAAGCATGCTGATCGAGTTGCGCCGGCAATCCATGAGCGCCCGCCAGCGCATGTACTCGATCAGGCTCGCTTCGTTTGGGAGCGAGAAGACGCGCGAGTCGAAGTGTGCCTCTGATTTGCGCACACGCGACTCCAGCTCCTCCTCCCCCTCCTCGAATCGCTCCTCGCTCATATGCGCGTTGAAGCGCGCCGACGCATACCCCGCGGTGACCGAAACAATCTTCTGGACGCGGCCGTTGAACGGGAGCGATGCGCTCTCCGGTGCACTCGGTGGGAAGAGGAGCGAGATCTCGTCGGATTCGGTGTACGCTGTCGCCGACTGGAAACGCTCGAGAAGATCAGTCGCCGTCGCCACCATGGCCTTGTGAATACGCTCGTCGTAAGGGCGCTTGAACCCACGGGTGAACGTGTGGAAGCAATGGCCGTCGAGCCTGACGACACAAGGGAGGTTCATGTCGACGAGGGCATCGCAGGTGGCGGCCTCGTAACCCTTCATCTCATCGCCCAGCGCCTCTGCTGCCTGGACTCTGCGAGGACGCTTCGGCGCAGGCTGCTCGCCCAGCATGGTCACACTGCGGCGGTGGAGGTGGACGGCCGCACACGAGCGCTGGACGAGATTCAAGCCCGCTGGCCGCGCCAAGGGAAGGAGTGAGAGGAGTATGGTTGCGGAGTATGATGAGAACCTCACGATGCTCGATCTGGAGTCGCGAGTCTCGCGCTGATGGGGAGCCAGCAAGGACAAGCGCAGGCGGACTGCGAAACAGTTTCTTTATTAGAAAACGTTTGGCTACATTGGGTACATACAGTGTGTTACATACAGCAATCCATCCATCAAATCGGGCAGTCTCGGCCAGGCCGATGCTGCTATTGCTGCTTCTCTCGACGCTGCTGCTCACAAGCACAGGTGCGCAATCGGTACACCGATGTGCCACTCGTTCCAATTGCGAGTCATGCCTCACCGCCGACGCCGACTGCTTCTGGTGCTACGCCCGCGGCACCTGCGAGGCCGTCTCAAGCCCTCTCACCCCATTCGGTGACTGCCCGGACATCAGCGTCGACCCGATGACATGCAGCTGTCGTCCATCGGTCTACACCTCGTGCGACAGATGCGCGAGCCCGCAACACCCCGGCTGTGTCTGGCTTCCCGCCGGCACCGAGGGCACGCTCCGCGTATGGCTAGGATCTGAGAGTCTCATCTCTAAAAGGAGGCGAGTCTCTCATACACTCATATCACCCACGCATACTACCCAATCATACTGCCCACGCAAACTACCCACGTATACTACCCACGCATACTACCCATGCATACTACCCATGCATACTCCCCATGTTCTCACCTCATGTCACAACCCCAGTTGTTCCTATACACCACCGGGCATCTTTTCCTCGCTTGCAGTGTCTGGACGAGTGGTCGCTGCGTCCCGGGTGACGGCATGTTCGGTTCGCTCGTGGTGGGCAGCAACGTGAGCATCGGCCCACTCACGGTCGAGACGCTCGAGCACGCCACGCACTGGTACTGGATCCAGTGCGCCCTCGCTGGCCGCTCCTTCCTACTAGTGCTCGTCGCTGTGCTCTTCGTCCTTTCGTTCGCACTCTTCTTCTGCTGCTCCAAAGGCGTCTCGAGGCGGAGCAGTCTCAGGCAGAGCCGGCCATTTGGGGGCAGCGCGCTCCTAGTGCCCGAGGAGCAGATCGATACGAGATATACGTATCTAGAGGGCTCCTACGTGGCGGCGGTGGCGCAAGCTGAGCGAGCACAGATGGCCGCCCCGCCGGCGGGCGCAATCGTCCCGCCGGCGGGCGCAATTGCCCAGCCGGTGATGCTCGTGATGCAGCCAGCAGCAGCAGTAGGGAGGCAGATTCCGACTGCTCAGGTGGTGGCATCTCCAGATGGTGCTGACAGTTGAAATGCTCGAGGAGATTCTACCGCCAAATAGAGAAATCCGAAACGAATGAAAATAAAGATACAAATAGGATTCCTAGGTGAATCATTATGATTATCATAAAACGTGTCACTAGTGTACTAGTACATGAACAAATTTCCACCCACCCCAGGGGGTGTTTAATTCCAAATTAATTCAGTAAATAAGCCTTCTAAAGATGAAGTGATGAAAGTCTCGTTTGATCCCATGCGATCCGAAACTCATTTCACCCCCAAGATCAAGCTAGACTCATTAGAATGCATCAGCGACCTAGGCGTACCAGCGTCATGCCTTCTTCTTCCGACTACCAGAATCCCGCATTCGACGGCCGTCGCCCTCTGGAGCCCTTCTCGAGAGTGCGACAAGTAAGAAGGCGTGGGAGCCTTGCAAGACGATCGACGACCACGCCGTGGCGGGGTACACATTAAAAGCCGCCTCCACCCCAAGCCATAGCGCCAATCGCACCGCTGTGGGCAGCTGTGTATGCCAGAGTAGCAGCGGCAGGCTGTGAAAGTAGTAGCTGTAGAACTGATAGTGGAGTGTGCGCGCGCATGCGACGCCGATAAAGTTGGAGGTGAACATGACCACGAGCACCTTGTGGAAGCTCCACGGCTCCCTCCGTGCCACCGAGCCGCCGCGGAGCACCGCAATCAGACCGCCGTCGGCATAGCACCACTTGGAGTGAGCGAACCATAGCAGGAGCGAGAGGTGCAGCGCGAGTAGCGAAACCGCCAGCAGCTGCGAGCCGAAGGCTTCGGGGGAGACGAAGCGAAAGTTGACGCTCCACTGATAATCGAAGCTGCGGCTCAGCTCGAAGGCCTTGCTCACGTATCCACGCGCGTTGGCCTTGAGGAAGGGGAGGGCTAATCCGATCTGCGAGAGGGCGCACGCGGCGCCGTGTGCGATGCCCACGAGCCAGCCGCGTTCGCGGACGAGGATGAGTGCGATGGCGGGGGCGAAGAGGAGCGCGTTCATCTTGAGCGAGAGCGCCGCCGAGAAGAGCAGCACACCTCCCGCGTGAGAGCGCCGCGCGAAGCAGCTAGCACAGCCGTACACGAAGAGCATCGCGACGCAGTCGTTGAATAGGCGGAGGAGGTATAGCGAGTGGATGCGCATGGAGAGGGAGGCGAGGATGAAGGCCCAGGGCGGTACTGTCTCGCTCCGCCAGTACAGGCGCAGCACCAGCGCTAGCGTGCACAGGTAGATGAGCATGAATACGTACTGCGCCAGCCGCACGTCTCCGCCACCGGAGACGCAACGGAGTGACTCGCTCACTTTGGAGTGAGGGAGTCTGCAGCAGTCGGGATCGGCGCCCGTGAGCCAGTGCAGCGCGCCAAAGACGTACACGAAGCCCGCGGGGTAGACGAGTGGACCAGTGTTGCCGCGGAGGTTCGTGTAGTCGCGCTCGCCGTCTATGGCACCCTGCACCTCCTGCATGTATGCCTTCCAGTCGATCTCGGTGTAGCGGACGCGATGGATGATGAGCAGACAGCCCACCACTTCTGCCGCCAGGATGCACGCCGTGGCCGCCGCGCAGCCCTCGCGAGTGGTCGCCAGCGTCGTGAGCCGGCGAAGCATGACGCTCGCGGCAAAATCAATTAGAGGAATAAACACAAAAAAAGGCCCTTTGTACTAAACCTAAAGAGCCATTTCTGCTGACTGCTGTTACACCTGATATCATCTACAAAATAGTGACAACCGCCACGGGGTGGCTACAAATACCTTAAGCCTTTGTCGCGTGCACGTCTCGAGAGGGCGACATGCACGAGCCCCGCGAGGAGCCCCAAGACGCCCGCATCCCTAATCTCAAGCGAGCTCGAGAGTATTGCTGGCAGTAGCGATAGCGGCAGCGCTCCCCAGATCTCAAACTCGGCGCGGTGTCTTCCGTCCCACAAGTACTGGCAGCAGAGGAGCTGCGAGGGGAGCGCACATCCCAGCAGCGCCGCGCCGCGCACCATCGCCAACGGCGCGCTCAGCGCGCGTCCAAGCAATTGCCTCGCGGCGGCGACGGCGACGGCTGCGCAGATCGCGACGCACACGGGAGCGTAGCGGTTCGAGTCGTCGAGGCGCTGGAGGATGAGGGGGTGGGGTTGGAGTAGCAAGAAGAGGGGCGAGAAGACGAGGCTACCGCGCGCGCCCCCGCCCAGCGTCACCCTCGTGCTCTCCTGCTGCAACGCGTAGAGTACGAGGAAGCCGATCAGAATGCTCAGGTTGCCAACGGGAGAAATCCACTCGAGCCCGGAGATCTGGATGAGTTGAGTGCGGCGGTGGGCGATGGCGAGGTGGGCGGAGCGTGAGCGAAGCTCGGCGCCGCGCGTCGGCACGCCCCCACGCGCTCGGCGGCCGGGTGCATGCGCACTCGCGATCAGCCGCGAGAGCTGCAGCCGTAGGATGAAGCCGAGTAGACAAAAGCTGCCGGCAAGCTGTGAGAGCCAGAGTGCGTGGTAGGCGTCGGGGGTGGCGAAGCGTGGGGCGTGCGCAAAGGTGCGTCGCTGCACGAGCACACCGAGCGGGAGCACCGCCGTCAGTGCGAGGAGCAACCCAAACGCGAGCGCCGGCGGCGCAATGGAAGCGCGCCGAAGAGACTGCGGGTACAGCGCAAGCAGGAGGAGCGGCGCAGCGAGTGCGCCGGCGGCGGCGTGTAGGAGGAAGAGGCTCCGTTCGAGGGGCACGAGCGCGCCACACGCACACAGCGCCGCGCCCGCGCCCGCCGCCGCCGCGAGCACCATCCTTGCCAACGGTGGCGCGCGTTCGAGCGGGAGCAAACCCAAGGCGGCGGCGAGTGTGCCGAGGGTGATGACGAGTACGAGCCACGGCGGCCATAGGAGGAGTCGCGGCGTGCCTCCAAAGCTGAGGGATGCGGTCGGGTGGAGAGCCGTCCACGCGATCGATTCGAGCAACAGCAGCGGCTTCAGCGGCGGCTGCAGAGCCGCGAAGAGCGCCGCGGCCACCAGGCCGAGAGAACACGTCTTCTCGAATCGCACGCGGACGGAAGGCGCGAGCGGCGCGCAGAGCGGCGGGCAGCAGAGCGCGAAGAGGCCGATGGCGAGCGCGAGGACCGAGGGCGCGCCACTCGGCACCCCGGGCGGTGCGAGCGCCACCACCACTGCCGGGAGCAACCGCGCGTGAGAGATGCACAGGCTCACGAATAGCAGCAGTATCCGTGCGAGCGCAGCTGGAGCGCGAGGGGGTGAGGCGCCGGCGCGCGCGAGGGCGGCGAGGTGGAGGGGCTGGAAGAGCGAGGCGGAGAGGAGCGTCGCGCTCGCGAGCAGCGCCGCCGTGCCGAGAGCGCTCCCACTCAGAGCGCTGCCACTCAGAGGGCGCCCGTTGGCCGGTGGTACATGCATCGGCGTCGGCAATAGAAAGGCGAGTCTTCCGGCGTGCGCTGCGAGGAGTAGCCACGAGAGATGGGCGGTGAGCTCGCCTGCTCCCCTGAGCGGCGCGAGCAGCAGCCGCGCGCTGACGAAGAGCCCAGTCCCAAGCGAGAGCAACACGAAGGCAGGGGGGTAGATGAGCGGGTCGGCGGCGGCGTTAGACTCGGCGAGCAGGCTGAGCTCGACGGCCGCGAGGATGGCGGCGTGTGCGAGGAGCGAGGCGGAGCGGAGGGGCGCGGCGCGGCGGAGGAGCGTGCAGCCGAGCGCCACCGCGCAGAGCACGCACATGACGACCATCGCCCAGCTGAGCGCTCGTAGCCGTAGACCGCTCACCGCCATGGCGTGCTCGCGCATGAAGCCAACCGAGTTCTCGATAGATCGCTCGAGGAGTAGGGTAGCGGCGGCGGTGGCGAGGACGAAGGGGGCAAGGGTGGGGCGCATGATGAAGCGGAGCGCGCCCAACGCGCCCACCAGCGCCACGCACTGCGCGATCACAGGCACGCCGTAGAGCGTGCACGCGCACGCGCCGCAAACAAGTGAGAGCGTCGAGATCACGAGCAGGGCGAGCGGCGTGGCGGTGGCTGTGGCTGTGGCGGCTCGGAGGCGGTGGAGGAGGAGGAGAAGCCACGGCGGTACGAGCGTCCCCGCCAGCAGCCATCGCGTCGCGCGCACCTCCTCGCCGTGCGCCTCCGGGTACGTGTACGCCAGGTAGGCATTCGCGCTCGCGTGGGCGAGCGAGGCCATCGCGAGCATCATCGTGAGCTCACGAGCGCGGAGCAGGTTGGATGAGGCCCAGCGTGCAATGTGGCGGGTAGGTAACCCACTGACCACCGCCGCGGCCGCGCTCACCAGGAGCTGCAGCTCCCGACACGAGCCGTCGCGATCAAGCGTCGAGTGGTGCAGAGCCACAAAATACAGCGGCGGTAAGCAGAGCACCACCGCCGCGTGCACGGCGGCGGCACTCGCAGGGCACGCGGCGGCGCGTGGAGGTGGAGGCCGTGCCGGCGAGTCCACACCGGCAGCCGCCTCGCACGCCGCCTGCCGCGCGTTCGCCGAGGCCGCCATCTGCCCTCCGGCCGCCACCTCTCCTCCGGTATCGAAAAGAGGCGGCAGCAAAGATGGGAACGAAGGTCGCACGTCACCGCTCAAGAGGGCGTACTGCGCTGCCAAGGCTGTGAGGAGGACCCACGGGCTGTCTCGTGCGCCGACGAGTGCGGTGAATCCCCACGTGGGGATCGCTGCCCCCGGGAGCGGAAGCAAGGCGAAGAGTGCCTCCTCACAGAAAGCGGCGAGCGAGCGTTGATGGCGCGCAAATGGACGGAACTGGAGGGTGCCCCAGAGGCCGATGAGGAGGATGAGGGAGGTGGAGAGGGTGGCGAGTCCGAGGGCGCGGATGGAGGCTCCGAAGACGAAGAAGGCGCTCGCGCCGTAGCATGCGGCGCCCACACCCACGCAGAGCCAGAGTGTGGTGAAGGACGCGCCAGCTTGTCCGAGAGCCGATAGGAGGTAGCAGGCGATGAGTGCGAGGGCACCCGCGTTGAGGAGGACGGTGCTCCCAAAGTCAGCGAGCAGCACCAACGCCGGACCGCTCGCCAGCGCCAGCCGACCGTTGTGCAAGAAGGCTGGCGCCGACGCCATCGCAGTATAGGAAAATTTTAAAGATGCTATGTATTCCTATTTGCATTTTCATTTTGGGCAAAAACGCCAAAAACGGCTCTGCCAATTCAAGCCAGCAGAGGCCTCGGCCAGCTGGGTGGCTGAGAAGTGTCGATGCTGACGGTGGTGCCGAATCAGGCTGACGGCGCGCACTCGGCCGACGGCGACGCCTCGCCCAAGCTGACGCGTGGCGGTTTCGATGCAGGCCTCATGTCGAGCGCTCTCTCCATCGCCAACCAAATGTGGCAGCGGAACGCCGAGGAGGATGTTGCGGCGTCGGTGGGTGCGGGTGCATGCACGGTGGGCGCGCCCTCCTCCGCGCCCTCCGCCAAGCGCGCGCCCAAACGGGGCAGGCTCTACGCGTGGGGTAGCGGCGACTACGGCCGCCTCGGCCACGGCGACACTCTCCCGCAGCGGAGCGCGAAGCTTGTTGAGATGCTGCGCGACAAGGACGTGTGCAAGGTGGTATGTGGCCTCCGCCACACCCTCGTCCTCACCGACAGCGGCCAAGTCTACTCGTACGGCTTCGGCGGCGACGGCCAGCTCGGCCATGGCGACAGAGAGATCCAGACTTTGCCCACGCTCGTGCAGGCGCTCTCTGGTGAGAATATTGTGGAGATCGCATGCGGTGACAAGCACTCGGTGGCCCTCACCGCCGGTGGTGACGTCTTCACCTGGGGCGAGGGCGCCCTCGGCCAGCTCGGGCTAGGAGCCAAGCTCCAACGCCACCTTCGCCCTTCCCGCATACCGGAGCTGCTCACGCAGCGCATCGTGTCGATCAGCGCTGGATCGAGTCACACGGGTTGCGTGGACGATGAGGGGAACGTGTACATGTGGGGCGAAGGGCAGTCGGGACGGCTCGGCCTCGAGGATGAGCACAACGTGAGCACGCCAACACTCGTCAAGAGCCTCTCGGGTCGAGGGATCGAATCCATCGTCTGTTTCAACGAGCACACCTTCGCGCTGACCGTCTCGCAGGGAGGAGGGTACGGCGGAGGGCGCGGTGGGAGCCTCGCCGCCGACGCTGCCGCTGAGACCACCCTCGCCAGGCGCTCCAAGGAGCTCGAGGTGAGGCTGCGAAAGGCGCAGTCGCGGCAGGAGTCGGCCGAGCAGGCAAGGCCTCGCACCCCATTTGTCGCGCCCCATTTTTCGCGCCCCATTTGTCGCGCCCCATTTTTCGCACTCCACACCTCACTTTTCACACCTCGGTTTCCCCACATGCCAGACCCGATCTTTTTGCATGTGTCACCTGATTCGTGTGTTCGTGACGAGCAGAAGCTCGATGCGTCTCGCTCGGCCTTCTTGGACATGGAGCGGAGGCTGGAGCGGTTGGAGCGGCAGAACGAGGCGCTGCTACAAGAGCGCGTCGACCTCTACCTCAAGGTGCAGAACCTCGAGTCGGCGCTCGGTGTTGCGAGCTCGGATAAGGGAAATCTCGATAAGCAGCTTGCATCGCTCATCAACATCCCGAGCTCGCTCTCCGAGATCTCGTCTCATGGGGTGAAGCAGGTGGCGTGCGGCGCTGGGCACGTGCTCGCACTCTCCGACACGGGCGACGTCTACTCGTGGGGCGCCGGCGGCGCCGGCCAGCTCGGTCTCGGCCGACGGAACGGGCACTCGTCGCCGCAGCTTGTCTGGGGCATGGCGCGCAAGGGCGTCCGACAGATTGGCGCTGCGGGGAGGCACTCGGCGGCCCTCACTTACAATGGGTACCTGTTCACCTGGGGCTCGAGCAGCTCCGGGCAGCTCGGCCACGGCGACAAGAAGAGTCAGCTGCAGCCCAAGCTGGTGGAGACACTCGACGCGGAAGCACGCGAGCGCTCCGCCACCGTCCGCCTCGTCGGTTGCGGCGTGCGGCACACGGCGGCGGTGCTCTCTTCGGGCGATCTCTTCATGTGGGGTAAGCCGGCGTTTGGACGGCTCGGCCGCGCCAAGCTCGACGTGCAGACGGAGCCCGTGCTGTACGAGGCGCTCTGGCGGCGCGACATCGGAGAGAACGAAACCGATCGCTCCTGTGCGCTCGGCAAGGAAGAGATCAAGGAGCTCCTCGACCAGAAGCTCGGCGCGGAGGAGATTGTGAGGTACTACCCCGACATTGAGTCGGATAAGGAGGCGGCGCTCTTCCTCGCCAAAGCGGTGGCTGATGAGCTCAAGGACAAGGTGGGGCGGCTCGAGATTGAGCTGCAGGGCGCGCGCAACGACGCGGAGCACGCGCTCGAGAGGTTTGTCGCCGATCAGGAGAAGACGTTCGCTCTCGCGACGCAGAAGAATGTCGAGGAGTTGGAGACGAGGCACAAGATGCTCGGCGAGGAGGTTGAGGTGCTCCAGAGGTCGATCGACTACCAGGGTGCACGCGCCGAAGCCCTCCACGGCGAGATCGCCGAAGTGCAGCTCCAGATTGACGAGGCGTCAGAACGTATGGAGGGGTCCATCTCACAGGTCAAGATCCACGAACGCGGCGCGCTCGCCAGATCGATGCGGGAGGCGCTCGAGTCGCTCGTCGCGGCGAGGCATGACAAGCAGATGCAGCTCGAGGCCGCATCCGCCCAAGAGAAGGAATCGATCGAGCGCATCAACCAGACGCGGAACGAGCTCGCGTCGGTCAACCTCGAGCTCAAGCAGAATGAGAAGCATGGGTACCAGCGCTCGATTGAGCGCTTCAAGACGATCGTCGCAGAGGTCTCGGCGCTCTCGCAGCGGCTGAACGCGACCGCCGTCGAGCACGTGAGCACCGACGCGCACGAGGCGCCAAGGGACGACGCTGGGCTCCGCTCGCTCATCGTGAGATCTAACGAAGAGATCGACCGGATCGCCATGCAGGCAATCGCGTTCGCCTCTGATGAGCACGTCGATGCAGAGGTGAGGCAGCAGCTCGCGCAGCTGCTCGTCGACAATGCGCAGATGCGCAAGCAGCTCAACGTCTACATGGAGGGCATACTGATGCAGGCCGTGGAGCGCTTCGATCAGCCGTGTGATGAAGACCCGAGTGCCGGCGCACGCCAAAAGTCGCAGCTCGTCGGACCCGCTGGAACGGCGGGCACCGCAATGAGACCACAGGATGACACTGGACCCAACGCCATCCTCAGGCTCACGGGACCAAAGGCCAATCAACCTGCTCGCGACAAACAAAAGCTTGGCGAGCGCGTCGTCAGCAGGCAGAGGGGTAACTCGAGGCATCGGAATGCCGACGAGAATAATGCTCTCCGGGTATGATGGAAATTCGATTTGGCACATGCATATATGAGATGTGTGCTTCTGCCTGTGATTTAGATTTAAGGGCAGCAAGAGCTAATGAACATTATAGGATTTATATTGCGCGCACTGCCACTCTAACGTGTGACGACTAGGACTGAGAGTAAGGCAAAGACTTAGCACTTAGTAACGACTTATTATTAGCGATTTATCTTAATGATATTAATGCGTTATTGTTATATATATATATATATATTATATAACGGTAACTGATAATAACGTTATCGTTAATCGTAAACGTTGATAGTCACGCGTCAAACACTCGCATACTGATACTCA
>MDSY01008478.1_pt1 | contig 12897 bp, 9 predicted proteins | sample 811131 | NCBI WGS metagenome assembly MDSY01 (sample SAMN05326643, study PRJNA326480) | marine metagenome | isolation source: seawater | place: Atlantic Ocean: South West | collected 2010
ATCACAACTTGATTTTGTTGGTGCGGGTGCCCTTGGACTAATAAATGCAGGATTTCCTCCAGCTCAAGCACTTGTATTAGCTCGTGATCCAGCTTTTAACCCTTTATTAGGTCTTCAAGCATTACAGTTATTACCACAATTTGTAAATTTCCCAAATGCTGCTCAAAATGGACAAAGTAATGATGACAACATTGATTACACAGTTAAGTTATCTTATTCGTTAAATGATGCTGTTTCTATTTATGCTGGAACATCAACTGGTTTTAAGGCTTCAGCTTGGAATATCTCAAGAAACTCTGCTCCTGATGCAGCGGAAGTTGCTGCTTTAGCAACAGCAGGAACACCTGTTGGTCCAAATACAGTACTTGGAAAAAGATTTGCTGGACCTGAAGAGGCTAAAGTTACAGAACTTGGTGCAAAGATTTACCTACCTTCAGGTTACTTAAATATTGCTATATTTGATCAAACTATAGAAGGATTCCAATCAAATACATTTATAGGAACAGGTTTTGTTTTAGCAAATGCAGGATCTCAATCAGCAGACGGATATGAATTTGATTTAGTATTTTCTCCTTTAGAAAATATAGACCTTTCAGTTAGTGGAACTTTTATTGATCCAATATATGACTCTTTTGTTGGATCAGCAAATGGTGATTTATCAGGTACAGTTCCTTCAAATACGCCAGAGGATACTATTTCTACAACAGCTACTTGGAATTGGAATATGAATGGGTGGGATGGATATACAAGACTATCTCATCTTTACTCAAGCGCAACTAAACTTCTTGAGAGCCCAGTAGGGCAGGCTCTTATAGAAACTAATGGAAATGGTTTCAGAAAACAAGATACATTAAGTTTTTCAACCGGAATCGAAAAAGATAATTTATCGATTAATTTATACGGAAAAAATATTAATAATGATGAGTATCTATCATCAGCTTTTATAGCAGTTGTTGATTTATCGTCATCATCTTTTTTTGGATACCCAAATGAATATGCTACATATGGCTTAAATGTAAAGTACACATTTTAATTGTTAATTTTAATTATAAAAAAGGGGTTTTTGAAACCCCCTTTTTTTGTCAAAAAATTGGTGCGCCCGGGAAGATTCGAACTCCCGACCCCTTGGTTCGAAGCCAAGTACTCTATCCAGCTGAGCTACAGGCGCTATTTTGTTGAAGTGATTATAAACGTATTTTTTGATAGATTTTATTGTATTTATAATAAATGACTAACTGCTCTATGCTAGAATTAGTCATACATTTTCTTGTTTAGGGAATCAATGAAATCAAAAAAAATACTAAAGCTCTTATCAATAATACCAATCTTATATTTATCTTTTCTTCTGGTTATTTATTTAGATGTTTTTGAAAAAAGACCAATATTAAGTTTATTTAAATTAACTCAATCAGATTCAGCACTTGAGATTGCTGATTTTTCAGTAGACAAATCAAAGTCTGAAAAGTTACTGCCTGCTCCTAATAAAGATAGAAATGCTTATTACGGGGATACTCACGTTCATACAAAGTATTCATTTGATGCTTATGTATTTGGCATAACGGCTTCACCTGATGATGCATACAATTATGCAAAAGGAGAGGGTATAAAGCATCCTCTTGGCTATGAAATGAAATTGCGAGAGCCTTTGGATTTTTACTCTGTTACAGATCATGGTTTCTATATGGGAATGATTCAAGCGTATGCTGATACATCCTCAGATATATCTAAAAAAGAATTTACTAAACCTTTTCATAACTTAAACAGGCCTGAAAATTTAACGGTTGACTCAGCCGGGGAAAGATCAGATATATTTAGCTCAGTTCTAGGAGCAACAATCATCAAACCTTATCCATCATGGCATCCCAAAGTACTTAAAGCTTGGCTTACAAAGAACACTCAATTAGCACTTCAATCTTTTGATTATACTGTTCATAAATCAGCATGGGCTGATATAGCTAGATCTGCTAACGAGCATAATGATCCTGGTAATTTTACTGCTTTTATTGGTTATGAATTTACTACATCTACCGATACTGAAGGTGGCAATCTTCATAGAAATGTTATTTTTAACTCTTCAAAAGCATCAGTAAGACCTTGGACTAGAATTGATTCACTCAATCCTGAAGACTTATGGTCTTGGCAGGATAGTTTAAGAGATAAAGGTATCGATACAATTTCCATACCTCACAATAGTAATGGTTCAAACGGTCAGATGTTTGAAATGGAAACGTTTAAAGGTGGAGCTATAAATAGAAAATATGCTGCAAAAAGAATGAGAAACGAACCAGTAGTTGAGATCACCCAAGTTAAAGGAACATCAGAAACACATCCTCTATTATCACCAGATGATGAGTGGGCAGACTTTGAAATTATGGATAAAAGGGTTGGAAGTAGGCCCCCCACATACAGCAAGCCTTCAGGTGGGTATGTTAGAGAGGCTTATTTAAATGGACTTACACTTGATTTTAGCAACCAGGGTAATCCATATAAATTTGGCTTAATTGGATCAAGTGATACTCATACTGGTGGCGGGTCATTCGATGAGTCAAATTATTGGTCAAAGGTAGGTCTTCTTGATGGAAATGAGGAAAATAGAGGATCTATTCCTCTTACTCCTAAAAATGTTAAAAGGATGGATGAATACATGGCTGCTTTCAATCAACCTATTAGCACAGTAACTTTAGAACAGGGAGAATATGCAAATACAGGTTTTACTCAATGGGGAGCTTCAGGTTTAGCAGTTGTATGGGCTGAAGAAAATACTAGAGAATCGATTTTTAATGCTTTTAAAAGAAAAGAAACATTTGCTACAACAGGAAGCAGAATTGCTGTCCGTTTTTTTGCTGGATATGACATATCATCAATTGATCTTAATTCTGATTCATTGGTCAGTGAAGCATACGCAAAAGGTGTAACAATGGGAGCTGACTTATTGCATGATGATGGCAAAGCTCCAGACTTTATTGTCTGGGCACAAAGAGATAAAAACGGTGCTCCTTTGCAAAGAGTTCAAATTATTAAGGGATGGATTGATATGAATAGTGGAAATCCCTTAGAGCAAGTATTTGATGTTGCATGTTCAGAGGGGATGGAGATAGACCCTATCACTAATAGATGTCCAGATAACGGAGCAAGGGTAAATATATCTGATTGTTCTATATCTCAAAACATTGGCTCAAGTGAACTAAAGACAACTTGGAATGATCCTGATTTTGATCCGAATGTTAAGGCTTTTTATTACGTTCGTGTTCTTGAAAACCCAACGTGTAGATGGAGTACTTGGGATGCCATTAAAAGAGGTTTCGAACCGCGTGAAGATTTGCATGAGACAATCCAAGAAAGAGCATGGTCATCTCCTATATGGTATGTTCCGAAACAAAGCGATGTAGAGGTAATACCTTTAGGTGGAACTATTTCTTTACGAAATAGCGTAGATTAAAATTTATTTCTGGATGTTCACGTGAAATATAGAATATCTACTTTTTTTGCCATTGGTTTATTAATATATCTTATTGATATAGGGTTAAATTCTTCGAATAATACAAAAGATATCTATATATCAGATGAAGAGATAACCAGTCTTATATCTGCATGGGAGTCTCAGGTTGGAAGGAAGCCGACCTCCGATGAGGTTACTAGAATCATTAATAATCTAATTGAAGAAGAGGTTCTTTATAGAGAAGCACTCGACCTTGGCTTAGATAAAGAAGATAGAATTATTAAAAGAAGACTAGCTCAAAAAATCACTTTTTTAAAACAAGAGTCTTTGCCAGAGAGACCTAGCAATGAAGAACTTTTTGAATTTTATGAGGCTAATAAAGAAAACTATTATGTGCAACCGACATATAGCTTTACTCATCTTTATTTTTCAGATGAAAATAATCCAGAGGTTAGAGCAGAGAGTGCGTATAAGAAAATTCTTAATAATCTAGACGTTGAATCTGATTTATTTTTTTGGGGAAAAAATTTTACGAATACAGATATAAACGAAATTGAGCGTAATTTTGGTAATAATTTTAGTAATAATTTTGATAATATCTCTTTAGATAAATGGCATGGCCCTTTTGAGTCATCTTTTGGCTATCACATTATTATGGTTAAAGACTATAAGCCTGGTTTCTATATAGAGCTTGTTGATAGCCTTGATCAAGTAGAGATAGATTTAATCTCAAGGAGCAAGGAGGCGGCTGTTGATGAATTTATTAGCAAAGTTAAATCTGAATATACGGTTATCATTAATCCAAACTTAAAATTTTAGATGAGAAGACTTGTTTTTTTTATTTTGTCATTGGTGTTATTTTTTTCTATAAATATAGAATCTCATGAATTTAATCCTGCACATTTAGTAATAGATCAGAAATCTGCGAATGAAAGTGTTTATGAAGTTTCTTGGATGTATCCATTTAAGAATATTGGTCAAAGGGCCGAGATCATATTTCCAGAAGGTTGCTCCAGAACATCTAAAGATCCTTATATTCAAGGCAGATATCTTGTCGAAAAAATATCACTAGATTGTTCATCGTCATTAAAAGGAAACTCAATTGAAGTTATCAATTTAAGTGTTTTAACTGATGCTTTAGTTACTATTCATTTTGATAACAATGAAACTTTCGAAGGATTAATGAATCTACAAAATTCTAGTATTGATATCCCAATTACTTCGCAGGCATATCCAACAGCTTACCTTACTCTTGGTTTTAATCATTTGTTAAACGGCGCCGATCATATTTTATTTATATTAGGGCTTCTTTTTCTTATTACAGGCTTCATTAATGTAATTAAAACAATTACTGCTTTTACCATTGCACATAGTATAACTCTGGGCTTGTCGGTTCTTGGTTTTATTTCATTTTCTCAACAAGCTATTGAAGTTTTAATTGCTCTAACAATTATCTATTTAGCAATTGAAATCATTGAATCTAAAAAATATTCAAAAACACCATGGTTAATGGCTTTTGTATTTGGTTTACTCCATGGTCTAGGTTTTGCTGGAGCCTTATCCGATATAGGTATTAGCAATGATCAGATATTATTATCACTAGCATTCTTTAATATTGGTATTGAATTTGGACAAATATTATTAATCCCAATCCCATTATTTTTAATTTATTTTTTTGAAAAAAAACACTACCTAGATGAGGTAAAGCTATTTGCTAGTGTTTGTATTGGAGGAATGGGTTTTTATTGGTTTATAGACAGGCTAATTGGTATTATTCAATAGTCACCTTAAGAAATTTAATGAATACACGGCTTAAAATGTTTAAAAATTCTTACTTAATTTTTTTAATTGGATTCTCTTTTAATACTTTTGCTGATACAAAATTAATTGTTCTTGGCTCAGGTACTCCTAATCCTAACCCAGATAGATATGGATCTGCTTATGCAGTGGTGGTTAATGATAGTGCATACATAATAGATTTTGGTCCTGGAGTAGTTAGAAGGATTTCTGCCATGTCACCAACTTGGGGAGGAGACTTCCCTCAGTTAGAACTTGAAAATATTAAACATGCATTTTTAACTCATATTCATTCTGACCACTCAGGTGGTCTATCTGATTTAATATTAAGCCCTTGGGTTTTAGGCAGAGATTCGCCGCTATATCTATTTGGACCTAGAGGATTAAAGGACATGGCTTCAAACATCACTAATGCTTATAAGCTTGATATTGATTATCGATTAAACGGATCACAACCTGCAAATGAGTTTGGATACAAAACTATTGTTGAAGAAATTTCAGAGGGGATTGTATTTAAGGATACTAATATCGAAGTTACTGCTTTTTATAACAATCATGGTGGATTAAAAAACTCGTTTGGCTATTTGTTTGTATCTAAAGATAAAAGAATCCTATTTTCTGGAGATACAGCAGTTAGTACCAATCTAATTTCTTATGCTAATAAAGTTGATATTTTGGTTCATGAGGTTTTTTCATCAGAAGGCTTCAAAACTAAAACAGATGATTGGAAAATTTATCACGAAGCACATCACACATCCTCTATTGATTTAGGATTGCTTGCTGAAAAAATTCAACCCTCAAAATTAGTTTTATCTCACATATTGTTTTGGGGCGCATCCGATGAGTCAGTTATTGACGATGTCAAAGCTAATTTTTCTGGTGATATTATTTTGGCTACTGACCTGATGGTTATAGATTAATTCTTTAATCATTGACCGATTATGTTCTTGTCTGTAACCTCCTCGAACATAGAACAAAGGAATAAATGAAATTTACTGATCTGGATCTATCAGACTCAATATTAAGAGCGCTAGAAGACCAAAAATACGAAAAACCAACACCAATTCAGGCTGAGGTAATACCTACTATATTAAATAATAGCGATGTAATGGCTGCAGCTCAAACTGGCACCGGTAAAACAGCTGGATTTGTTTTACCTATATTGAGTAAGCTTTCAGATCCAAAGAATGCATACAAAGGTCATCAATTAAGAGCACTGATTCTTACGCCTACACGTGAGTTAGCTGCCCAAGTAAGAGAAAGTGTTAATACTTATAGCAAATACCTTAGCATTCGCTCTACGGCGGTCTATGGAGGCGCTAGAATACATAACCAACAGCTCAAACTAAGAAAAGGTGTAGATGTTCTTGTCGCTACTCCTGGAAGACTATTAGACTTATATAATCAAAAGTCGGTTAATTTTAAAAATATTGAAATATTTGTTCTAGATGAAGCAGATCAAATGCTTGATATGGGGTTTATTCATGATATTAAAAAAATAATGAAACTGCTTCCAGAAAGAAGACAAAATCTTATGTTTACAGCTACATTCTCAAACTCCTTTAGAGCTCTAGCAAAAGAAGTTGCTGAGAAAGCAGTTGAGATATCGGTTACAACAGATAATGAAACCGGTGAAAACATTGAGCATTATGTTCACCCTGTAGATAAATCAAGAAAGGCTGAGCTGTTAATTGAATTAATTGAAACTGAAAATTGGTCTCAAGCATTAGTCTTTACAAGAACAAAGCATGGGGCAGATCGTCTTCAAAAACAGTTAGACAAAGTTGGTATAAAATCTCAGGCTATTCATGGTAATAAGACTCAGAATAATAGAATGAAGGCTCTTGAAGCTTTTAAAAATAACAAAATTAGAATTCTTGTGGCAACAGATGTAGCTGCACGAGGTATCGACATTAAAAAGATGTCGCAGGTAATAAATTTTGATGTTCCAACTGTCGCTAAAGATTACGTTCATAGAATAGGAAGAACAGGTCGAGCGGGTGATAAGGGGAAAGCTATAACTTTAGTGAGCATCGATGAGTATCGAATATTACTCGATATTGAAAAACTTCTTAATCAAAAACTAGAACGAGTTGAAATTGCTGGATTTGAGCCAGTTGATGTCGTGCCATCTAAAGACAATCCGCCAAAATCAAAAAAGAAATTTAATAACCAAGGTGGTTATAGAAAAAGGACACGAAATAGAAAAGGTTAACTGTTAAATTACTAGTATGACAAATCATAACCAATCATATGATGCAATTGTTTTGGGTGGCGGCGCAGCAGGTCTTTTTTGTGCCATTACGGCAGCCAAAAATGGCAACAAGGTTTTAGTTCTTGAAAAATCAAATAAGTTAGGCAAAAAGATACTGATGTCTGGCGGCGGTAGATGTAATTTTACAAACTTTGACGTTAGGCCTGAGAACTTTTTATCTGATAATGAGCATTTTTGTAAATCAGCATTAAGTAGATATTCTGCTCAAGATTTTATAACTCTAGTAGAGTCTTATGACATTGAATATGAAACTAAAAAACATGGACAACTTTTTTGTATAAATTCTGCTAAAGATATTGTTAATATGCTCATTAGTGAATGTGATAAATATAAAGTTGAAATTAGGAAGTTTGCCTTACCAACAGATATAAAATTCATTGATTCAGAATCACTTTATAAACTAGATGTATCTATCGAAGATAAAGATAGTTCACATCAAATTTCATGTAATTCTAAGTCACTAGTTGTAGCTACAGGGGCACTCTCAGTTCCTTCGTTGGGTGGGAGTGGATATGGATATGAGCTTGCAAAACAGTTTGGGTTGAGCGTATTAGATCTAAGAGCAGGTCTTGTTCCTTTTATGTTTAGTGATTATATGAAGCCTATATGTGAAAGACTTTCTGGCATATCTCATGGAGTAGAAATTACCAGTAATAAAGTTACTTTTAAAGAAGATTTATTATTTACTCACAGAGGTCTCAGCGGTCCTGCTGTTTTACAGATATCTAGTTATTGGAATTTGGGAGATGAGATATCTATAAACTTGTTTCCAGCCATGAATGCTAGCGATTACATTAAAACTGTAAAATTAAATAACTCAAAATTATTACTTAGATCAATTTTAAATAATCATATGCCTAAAGCTTTGGTTGCGGAATTAGAATTACTTTTTTGGAAAAATACCTCAGAAACTCCAATTGGCGAATGGTCTAATTTTCAAATTGAAGATATCGGTAGTAAGTTAAATAATTGGTTACTAAAGCCTTCGTCTACGGAGGGTTATAGAACAGCAGAAGTTACATTAGGCGGAATTGATACAAAGCACATAAGTCAACAAACAATGGAGGTTAATAATCGCAAAGGCCTATATTTCATTGGTGAGGTCCTTGATGTAACCGGGCATCTTGGTGGCTTTAACTTCCAGTGGGCCTGGGCCTCAGCTTATGTAGCTGGAATAGATTTATAAAATATTTCTATTGGGGTCAATAGGCTAAATTTATCATAAAGATGAATATTCCTATTGCAAGACATCCGTAAATAACTAAGTGAATCCAATTGCTCATATCTTATAACCTCATAATAATTTTAATTTATTTTAATAAACTTTAAAAATAAAATCCCAACTTTGCTATGTATATTGGTAAAGTAAGACTATGGATTACTCAGTTTATATAATTGGAAACCTCATATTTATTGCTCTTTTATATTGGGTCGTTAAAGATAATATTAAGTAATCTTTAAATAAAAATTTAGGAAGAACCTTTCAAAGTATAGAGCATTCCTATAAGACTCAATGTAAGTAAAGCAATCATTCAATTCCTAAAGTTATTTTCACGAAGGTGAGTGAGATTAATACAAAGGCCTAGAATCGCACCCCAAACAACTACCAAGAAAATACATGCATCGTCGATAATTTAATGTCCTATAAAAAATCTTATAAAAATTACTGGTAATATCAGAGATAGAATTAAGATAAGAGCGAATTTAGATTTGGTCATATTGTAATAATACCCAGTATTTATAGATGTAAAACATTTTTTTAAAATTGATTCATTGACTGGCCAGATTGAAAAATTTCCATAATCTTGGAATCAGCCATGTAACTATAAATGCAAACAGCAGACCGAGTGAGTAGCTAATAAGTAGTCCAGTGATTCCGGTTAAATTATTAGCTGCTTCAAGTTGGGTTATATAAATCATTGTAAAGAAAACCATAGTTATACTTACAATAGAAATAAAAAGTTTTTTTATAGTCTTTAAATTCAAGTGAATGTTTGATGATCCAAGATACCAGCCTGTCATTACACCAAACGACCATACACTAGGTTCATGCCCCTCATGGAATGGATAAGATAGATATGTAATTAGTTGAAACAAAAGAATTACACAAAGCCATGTTATGGAATTAAATTTTTCATATATTTTTTGATTAATAGCTAAATCCCATAGTAGTAAAATGGTTATCCCAATAGCTAATCCTGAAATTATGTCACCCATGTCATGAACACCTAAATATAGTCTGCTAAAGCATATAAGTGCAATTAGAATTAGAGAGCTTACAGTCACCCATTTATTTTTTAATTCATAAGCAAGAAGCCCCCATAATGTAACGGCAATTTGGGCATGTCCGCTTGGAAGTCCATATGAAGTTCCAACTTTTGGATCAAGCATAAATTCAATTGCTGGACGAGGATCTTGAAAATAATCCTTTAAGAAACTATTAATTATTCCAGAAATAAATAGCAACATTGCTACCCGCGTAAACCTTGCCGGTGACCAAAAAAAATAACCAAAAGATATAAATAAAACTAAAAATAATGGGTAACCTAATAGAGTTATATTTTCAAAAATAGGAGTTAAATATGGATTGCGAAGTGGCTCAACCCAAGACAAGTCATTCCAAAAATTCATTTGTTACACCTTTTGAAAAAGTTTTATTTTATTTTGATATTATCAAGAAGAATAAATAAATCACAACCTATAAAATTATTAGCTCAACCGAACTTGAACTAACAAGCACAACATCTATAGAGGCCGTCGCTCCCAGGGAGAGGATGTACTTGAAAGAAATGGCAGTTTAAATGTAAAAGCAAAAAGAAGAAAGTTTCTTTTTTCTATATTACTTCTCAATCTCGCATAAAGCTGTAACATGCTGTTATCAAAGGATTTATTTAATGGAATTTTTAGCTAAGATTAGTGATCAATCAGTTCAGGAGTGGATAGAGCAACTTCAAGATGATTGCATAATGCTTCATAGAGACACTAAAGAAACAGTCGAGCTAAATATCAACCAAGCTGCTGATTTCTTTGAATATCTATTAGAGCATTCATCAGAACCACAATACAAACTCATGAGGGCCTTAGGTTTCTATCCTGAAGTTAATCCAGATAGACAAAAAGAAATTCTAATTAAAATCCAAGAACTCTGCGATGAGTGCAGAAAGTATATTAAAGAAATAAAAAAACAAACGTTTAAAGATAAATTAATAAGAGCAACAGCAGAATGGTTATCAAAAGAGGGTGACTCTCTTAAAGAGATTGTTGATAATCTTATAGATGTCGGCCTAGTTGATGATTTAAATAGATACAAACAGGAAAATATCGTCCATGAATGGATTAATAGTATTTAGAATAAAGCTGCAATAACAAGTTTTATACCAGTTATCTTCTGATACACTAGCTTTTTTAAAATTCTCACAATGCTTTCATTTAACAATTTAGAACTAGTTCTTGGCGGTAAAACATTATTTGATGATGTATCGTTAACAATTCATCATCATCAAAAAGTTGGTCTTGTTGGTGCCAATGGAACAGGTAAAACAAGTTTATTTAAAGTAATTAAAAATGAAATAGAAGTTGATCAAAGTTCAGTAAATTACCCATCAGATTTAAGAATTTCTTACCTTGCCCAAGAGGTGCCAGGATCTGATGAAATAGCCTTAGATTACGTTTTATCTGGAGATCACAAGTTAATAGAAATTCAAAAAGAGATTGAATTAGCTGAGAAGGATGAGAAATATGAATTACTTGCTGAGCTTTATGAGATATTTGGTTCATTAGATGGTTACTCAGCTAAGTCAAAGGCAGAACAACTTATGGTTGGTTTGGGATTTAAGTCAGAAGATTTTGATAAATCTTTAAAAAATTTCTCAGGAGGGTGGCGCGTTAGATTGAATTTAGCTAAAACATTAATGCAGCCTTCTGATTTAATGTTGCTCGATGAGCCAACAAATCATTTAGATTTAGATGCAATCCTTTGGTTGTCTAACTGGATTAAATCATTTGCAGGCGCCTTAATATTAATTTCTCATGACAGGGATTTTCTTGATGACTGCGTATCATCAATAGCTCACTTGTATCATCAAACTATAGAACTCTATTCTGGAAACTATACTCAATTTGAAATTCTAAGAGCTGCAAAAATGGCAGAAATTCAAAGCAACTTTGTTAAGCAACAAAAAGAAGTTGCACATATGCAAAGTTTTATCAATAGATTTAAGGCCAAAGCTACAAAGGCAAGACAAGCTCAAAGCAGAGTTAAGGCTTTAGAAAAGATGGAGTTAATTGCTCCAGCACACATAGATTCGCCATTTAATTTTACTATTACAGAAACTGAGAAGATATCGAATCCTCTTATCTCACTTAGTGAAAGTGATCTTGGGTACGATCTACCTGTTTTATCAAATATTAGTTTAACAATTTGTCCTGGAGATAGAATTGGCTTGCTAGGTCCAAATGGTGCTGGCAAATCTACTTTAATAAAGAGTATTGTTGGTAGTATTCCAGTTATTGAAGGGGAAAGAGCTGTAGGAACAAATTTTAGAGTAGGTTATTTCTCTCAGCATCAGGTAGATGATTTAGATCTATCAATTACAGCATTCACTCACATATATAGACTTGATGAAACTAAGACTGAAAAACAAGTAAGAACATACTTAGGAGGGTTTAATTTTAAGGGGGATAAAGTTAAAGATCCAATACATCTTTTTTCTGGTGGAGAGAAGGCTAGACTGGCTTTTGCAATTATCTCTTATCAAAAACCAAACATTCTTTTAATGGATGAGCCTACCAATCACTTAGATATGGAGATGAGGCATGCCTTAACAATAGCACTTCAAACATTTAAAGGAGCTATTCTACTTATTTCTCATGATAGGCACTTATTAAATAGCTCAGTTGACTCATTCTACTTAGTAGATCACGGTAAGGTTGATCTCTTTAATGGAGATCTTAATGATTATAAAAATTATATTTTAGATATCAGTTCTACTAAGGAAAAAGATTCAAAGAGGAAAGTTAAAAAAGATATTATTGAGCCACAAGATAATACTCAAATTATTAAATCTCTAAATATTGAAATATCTAAACTAGAAAAAAGATTATTAAGATTGAATAATAAATTAGATGAAGCTAACTTAAAACTTGCAGATCCTGAATTATATAAAGACAACGCAACTGATGACTTACAAGACTTGATTAGAAATCAATTAGAATTATCAAATGAAGTGGATATAGTTGATCAGGAATGGATGGATAAGGTGTCTAAATTAGATTCGCTGACTTAAAAAAATGGCGCGCCCGGAGAGATTCGAACTCCCGACCCCTTGGTTCGTAGCCAAGTACTCTATCCAGCTGAGCTACGGGCGCTTTTTTATAACTTCCGTGC
>MDSY01015168.1_pt1 | contig 12895 bp, 11 predicted proteins | sample 811131 | NCBI WGS metagenome assembly MDSY01 (sample SAMN05326643, study PRJNA326480) | marine metagenome | isolation source: seawater | place: Atlantic Ocean: South West | collected 2010
ACGAAGTCGTCATCAGGTAACCGGTTCCAATTCACCAATCGATGTCAAATAAACTTCGGCACATTGTTGAGCTAATTTTCGTATTCTTAAAATATAAGCAGTACGTTCCGAAACAGAAACAACCCCTCTTGCATCTAACAAATTAAACGTATGAGAACATTTCAAACAATATTCATAAGCCGGATAAGCTAATTTTTTCTTAATACAATGCTTTGTTTCAGCTTCATATAAATCAAACATCTCAAATAAACGTTCTTGAGAAGAATCATTAAAATTATAATGACAATGTTCAATTTCAAATTGTTTATATACATCTCCATAGGTTACAACCTCATCATGATGCTGCTGCCAAATTAAGTCATAAACATTATCTTTATTCTGAATAAACATACATAAACGTTCAATACCATAAGTAATTTCAACAGAAACAGGCTTACAATCAAAACCACCACACTGTTGAAAATAAGTAAACTGAGTAACTTCCATACCATCAAGCCAAACTTCCCAACCCACACCCCAAGCACCTAACGTTGGCGATTCCCAATTATCTTCCACAAAACGAATATCATGATCCTTACGTGAAATACCAATAGCCTCTAAACTACGAATATACATATCCTGAATATCATCAGGCGATGGCTTAATAATTACTTGATATTGAAAATAATGTTGTAATCGATTTGGATTTTCAGCAAAACGACCATCCGTCGGACGACGCGATGGTTCAATATAAGCTACACGCCATGGCTTAGATCCCAAAGCCTTTAAAAACGTATAAGGACTCATCGTACCAGCACCTTTCTGAACATCAAAAGGATGTAAGATCAAACACCCTTCAGCTGCCCAAAAAGCATGAAGATCAGCAATAATATCCTGAAATGATCGTAACGATGTAGACACAATAAAAAAATTATAACCGAAAAAAAGGTTCTTATCTATGCTTAGTACAAGCAAGAAACAAACTTAATAAAAAAAATTAAAAATATAATTAGAATAAATTAATTTTGAGTTAATTCTACCAATACATTTTGATTTTCTTTCTCAAAACCCATAGCGGAATCATTTTGTTGATTATCTGCTGAAATAACAGACTCAACATTTGACTTCACAGAAGAATCAATAACGGGAACATCCGTTTCTAAAGACACATCAACAGCAGCTTCAGCCTCTAACTCAACCTGGTCAAGCATATCAACAGACTCAATCACGTCAACATCCGTTTCTAAAGACACGTCAAGCGATTGTTCTGATTCTACCGGCTCAACCGTCTTAGCAGACTCCATCACGTCAACATCCGTTTCTAAAGACACGTCAACCACTTGTTCTGACTCTACCTGTTCAGCAGACTCCATCACGTCAACATCCGTTTTTAAAGACACATCAACCACCTGTTCTGACTCTACCTGTTCAGCAGACTCCATCACGTCAACATCCGTTTCTAAAGACACATCAACCACCTGTTCTGACTCTACCTGTTCAACCGTCTTAGTAGACTCCATCACGTCAACTGCTGATTCTAAAGACACTTCAATAACTTGTTCAGTCTTTACCTCAACCTGTTCAGCCATATTAGCAGACTCAACCGCTTGTGAATTATCTAGAAGCAATATAGCAGCTTGTTTAGCTTCTTCCAAAGCAAGTGCTTCAGTCTGCCTTTTCTTTTCAAGTTCCAAAGCAAGTTCTTCCTCACGTTGTTGGCGTGCTATTTCTTGACGTCTAGCCTCTTCTAATCGCTCTTTAATAACTAAACTATCCTTATCCGCAACTACAATAGAATCCTCTAAAAATTTCATTCGAGACAACTCTACATCTAAAGTATTCAACCAAGCACTATACTGCTCTTCAATCGTTGATAATAACATTGATTTTTCTAATTCCATTCTAAGAGTAATAGCCTCTTGTAATAACTGTACTTGCCTATCCCGCTCAATACTCATAGCATCATTAAAACGATCTTTAACAATAGCATCAAAATCTGATGAAATAGAAACCGAAGGAGATAATATTGATCCTGACAAACCTGCCTTGATAACAACACTATCACTATCTTTTAAGGTATCATAAATTAAGCCCGAAACAGACAAGCGATCTAAATCATCTCCTGAAACAGCTAAACTTGTCGTATTAAAATAAACATTACCATCTAAATTTCTGCCAATAATTTCAAAATTAGCAGCAATATCTTGAGTTGCTGAATCCAACATAACTTGGTTTTCTCCATCATTATAAAGAGAATGAGATTTTAAAGAAAATGGAAAATAAGTAACAGAATAAACTTGTGTTAAAATATTACCAACAAAATAAGAAGCAAAAATTTGTTTTGTAGAATCATTAAACTGAAATCGTACTGGTGTATCAAGTAACGATTGATTAGATGACAAGTTTAAAATTTTGACTGAAAAAGCATTATCAGAATCAGAAAAAACTAGCTTTTTAATCCAAATACGAGGTAATACCGTATTTGATTCAGACTGAACAGAAGCTGCATGATTCATTTTATCAATAGAAGATAAATTATGAATAAGTCGAGAAGCCAAGCGAGAATAATAAGAATAAATCGAAACATAATCTGAGAAAGCATGATGTAAAAGTGTCTCAGATAAGTTACCAGATTGATACGAATCTAACTTAATCGTTTCTTTTAAACGTTGAAAATCAGACTCAAAATAGGAATCTAAAGAAGAAACAGAATCATGTCTTTCCTTATATTGACGTTGAATATAATTTCTTTTAGAAGTAATAGCCTGATTCAATTTACTAGCTTTCTCTTTTAAATCAGTTATATCAGCTCTCACAAAATCTACCGTTGTTAAATCAACTTCTTGTAAAGATTCTGTCAATTTTTGTATCGAATCATGGATCTTAAGCAACGATTGTTGATCAGACTCTAACGATACATAATCCACTAATTGTTGTTTATCTAAGGTTAACTGGTCTAATAAAGCAAGCGACTGCACTTTACCTGACAACTCAGTATCCGATACTAAAAAATCAGACAATGAACCCGAAGTATAATCGTATTGCTGCTTATGTTCTGGATCAAGTATAGCCGTTTCATTTGAAGGAGATGATACCGAATAACGAGATCTTTTTTTAGATTGTTTATAAGCTGTTTTAACATCTAAAACCGTCATTTCATTAATAATAAAACGTCCATTAAACAACTCTGAAACCTGTAACGATAGTTTAATCTTAGAACTTTCAAATTGAAATAAAGCAGCCTTATCAGAATCAACAAATTTTAAATCATTAACAACAACACCAACAGGATTAAGAGATAATCGAGCTGAACCAACTTCTACTTCTGATTGAAATACAGCCTGTAACTCTTTAACAACAACTGACTTAATAGCACTATTAATAACAAAAATACTAACAAATAAAAATCCGATACATCCAATAGCTAATAATGAAACCATTTTTTTATTAACCATATATAAACCTCCTATGATCGTGTAAAAATCGACCCAACTAATTACATATAACCATCAAAAACATAAGCAAAACCCACCCTGTTTTTCACAATAATACTAATAAAATTAATTGATATTAGTGTTGTTATGCACCAAAATTAGGGATGTTAAACATCGTAATTACAAACTTTTAAAAAAAGCCATTTAAACCCTATTAAATACTAAAAAAAGATCTAAAACGTCGTAACCGTTTTCGAATCATCGCTAAGTTAAACAACCACTCAAAATTTACCCCTCCATGAAAAGGCAAACTTAAATCAGAATCAAGATAAGGCTTAGATAAGGGTAAAACAACAACCGGTAAAAACTGCTCAAAATAATGAATAGATCGCCGTTGAGACGATGATAAATCAAATTTTTGATAATGAAAAAAAGTAAGATAATCATGCTTAAGAATAAAATCAATCCATTCAGGCAAATCATCTAAATGATAGGAATAAAGTGGCATATGCAAAAAAACATTAATATTTTCAGATAAAAACCTATCTAATTTATCTTGAGCCTCCTGAAAACCATGAGATCCAATAATCATTTGATAATCTGAAGTATTAAAGGTTGGGCAATAAAATCCCCAATACTTAACATAAGGTTTAAACTGAAAAACAAAATCTTCTGACAAAGATAAATCATTCCAAAATCGAATTTCAACCCCTTCTGAATGTAAAAAAGAAACTAAACCTAAAACAACATCATGAGTAACATCATCAGTCCAAATATCATATGAATATACTTTAGGAAAAAAAGAAAAAAAAGAACCTTCAGCCAGTATTTTGGTAAGTTTTGATACACTAACAGCATAAATAGAATCTAAAGAAACAGTTTGATCAAACACAAAGATTGAACAAGAACGTTTTAATAAAGGCACTTAGGAACCAATAATTTTAATCAATACACGTTTAGATCGCATACCATCAAATTCACCATAAAAAATTTGCTCCCAAGGACCAAAATCTAATTGTCCCTTAGTAACAGCTACCACTACGTCTCTACCCATAATCGTGCGCTTTAGATGTGCATCCGCATTATCTTCATACCCATTATGCTGATACCGAGAATATGGCTTTTCTGGAGCTAACCCTTCTAACCACACTTCAAAATCATGATGAAGCCCAGCTTCATCATCATTTATAAAAACACTAGCAGAAATATGCATCGCATTACAAAGCAACAATCCTTCTTGAATACCACTTTTTTGAAGAACCTGATTAACCTGAGGTGTAATATTAATCAACTCACGTCTAGTTTGAGTATGAAAAACCAATTCATCTCTAAAATGTTTCATAAAATCCCTTTGATATAAACCATCATATTACCTAAAAAAGATGAATGATGAAATAAAAATCAATAAAAAAACTAGATTGATAAAATATCTATTTTTAGATAAAATAATTTAGTGATTTTTAATAATAAAAAAATTTACCTTAATGAATCAAATATTACCATAGCAAAAAAAACGATACCTATTTCATATTATGAATTCTTAAACTCACAAAACCAGCAAAATAAGTTACTAAAAAACATCCCCCAAAAACCCATCAACATCATCTTAGCAAATTCGTTAAAACCCCATCACAAAAGTATCTTATCAATCTTCCAAAACAAAAATATAACTGTCAAAACAATATCCTTACCAAATAAAACAATCTTGTATCAAAAAAATATCGATTATCGATATAGCTGTATCCTAATAATAAGTATTACCTTAATAATATGGTCTAGCATATTATATATTACAAAAAAATCATTTAGTACTATCCAAGAAGAATTATCAAAAACAAAAAAAACCGTTACATCATTACTAAATCAGCATAATGAAACTAAACAATCCATCTTTACTACCACAACTACCTTAATAAATAGCTTATTAAAAAAACCATTATTAATACAAACAATTACGATCAGCCCCCCAAAAAAAATTACTTTCCTAATATATTCATATGAAACTAACCTACCCTACATAGACCACCACCACCCTGCACTGATAAAACAACTAACAAATCACAAACAAGGAGGCTATTATGAAATCACGTATATATTATAGAGAAACCCTGTTAATAATAATTATACTATCGTTCTTAACAACAATAGTAACAATACAATATCAACAAACATCAAACCAATTAAAAACAACACAAAAAAAGCAAAATACCATCACACATTTAATTAAAACCTATCAAACAAAATTAAAACAAAAAACATCCATAGATACATTAATAAAATCTATAACAAACAGGCTTAACGGAACCATCATTAGCAATCAAAAAACAAAATATACCCAGCACATTATTATCCAAACAAAAAAAAGCAATGACATACTAATACAAGTCTTAAACGATCTAAAAAATTATTATGGACCTATTAACGATATTGCCATTGATTTACTAAACCAAACCATAGAACTACGTATCCCATTATAAAATGGTAATTTATAAACTAGCATTAAGCTTAATTATTATAATGGCTTCAACCCTATCAGCAACCGCCATCATGCAATACCCAAATGCCTTAAATCGAAATGCCTTACAAATAATCCAAAAAAAAAATAACCATGACACAAAAACAATGACCGTTTTTAAATCAAATACCTATTCATTAGAAACCGTAAAAACAATGTTACAGTATTACGATCCTGATTTAGCTATTATGACAAATAAAGAAACTGGAAAATTATTTATTTTACATAATAAAAATCAAAAAGAAACATTAACAAACATGTTAAAAAAATTAAATTTATTACCTACTACTATTCAAATAGATTGCTACATTTATGAAATAAACAAAGAATTTGAAAAAGAACTAAATCTAATAAACAGTCCTTTTGAACAAGGAACACACATTAACTATAACCAATTATCAACCTTAACAAACACATTAGAATTACTTGATACTATCAAAACACTAGAAAAAAACGGACATGCAACACTAATTGCTCATCCACAATTTGAAATAGAAAATGGAAAATCTGCATCATTAATTATTGGAGAAAAACTCCCCTATATCACTACCATCATCAACACAACATCAACGTCACAATCTTTACACCACGTGCAAACCGGACTCGATATAAACATTTCAGGAACTATCATTTCAGAAAACCAAATTCAATGTAATATTCAATGCAATCTTTCAAACGTAAAACTATGGAAATCTATCAATAACAACAATTATCCTATTCTAGGATCACGAAATATAACTATAAAAACAATTTTAGAAAACGAAAAAACAACCTTAATCACACAATTCTCAAATGCTATATCAAAAACCTATCACTCCCAAAACCCTTTACTCAAAAAATTACCCATCTTAAAAAAATTTACAGGCCTAAAAACAAAAAAAACAACTCAAACAAATCTCTGTATTATCCTAAAAACTAGTATTAAGAAAAACAAATAAAAACTACAGAAAAGAAAAAGCCCTCGATTAGGGGGGGGGGATCATCGAGAGCTTAATCTGGTCATAAGACCATAAAAGAGGATATAAAATAGAAGAAAAAATTTCAAGGTATTAATTTAAAAAATTAAAATTATGCCTTGAACAACTATTTGTATTTATTTATCATTCCATGATGAAATCAGAATTCAAAAAAATTATAATACCTATTTTATTAATCTTTCTTCTATCCAGTCCATCATTAGGAAATGTCCTTCTAAACCAACAAATTGACGCAGCATTACAACAAGCATTAAATAACAAAAACGTTAAAAAAACATTATCTCAACACTCAAAAAACAATCAGAACAACCAATCAAAATCTAAAAACAAAAAAAACAACCTTTCAACTAACAAAAAAAACAACACCAAAAATAATAATTTAAAAAAAGACCTAGCAATAGATTATTCTGATCTCTACGAAGAAGAAGAAGAAGAAGAAGAAGAATACATACAATCAAACCTTGAAGAAAAATTAAACAAAACCGAAATACAAAAATCAATAGCAATACCAAAATATTATTTTAAAGAAAAACTAAAAACAGAAATAATCCCTACAACAAAAAATGTACTCTTAAATAAAGAATTAGAAGAAACAATCATCAAACAATTTGGCTACGACATATTTAACGCTGACCTAGATAACATATTAGACATGAACATCCCTGTAAGCGATGATTACATACTTGGATCGGGAGATAATCTAATCATTAGAATATGGGGAAAAATTGAGCAACAAATTGAAGTAAACATTGATAACAATGGAAAAATTTATATCCCAAAAATAGGAAATATTCTTTTATCCGGTATATCCTATAAAAATGCTCATACCGTCATTAAAAAAGCTCTACAAAAACAATATGTTAATTTCGAACTAAGCTTAACAATGGGAAGTTTAAAAACAATAAAAGTATTCATTTTAGGGGAAGTTAATAATCCAGGATCCTATGATATTTCATCACTATCCACCTTATTTACAGCACTCCACGCAGCAAATGGACCAACCAAAAAAGGAACCTTAAGAAATATCAAACTAAAACGAAATAACAAAACCATCACAACTGTAGATCTCTACCAATATTTATTATCAGGTAATAATAATCATGATCAAAAATTAAAAAATTATGACACCATATTTGTCCCTCCAATAGGTTCAATCATTAAAATAGAAGGCGACGTTAAACGACCCGCAATCTACGAACTGAATGGAAAAACATCCGTACATTCTGCAATCTATAAATTAGCAGGTGGCGTATGGGGAACATCCGATCAATCTATTATTTCTGTAAAACGAATTAAAAACAATAAACATAGAACATTATTAAACATAGAAACAAATCATAAAAACTTAGTAGAAACATTGAAAAAAACAATAGTAAAAGATAATGATCAAATAACAATTTCATCCATTCTAGATGAAGAAAAAAATACCGTAAGAATCATTGGCGCTATTAAAAAACCGGGTATTTACTCATACACTCCCAATATGAGTCTCCTCAATCTCATTCAGAAAGCTGAAGGGATAGCATCAAGAGCTGACAAAAAGAAAATCAAATTATTTAGATACATATCCAATCAACAAAAAGAGCTAATTATCATCGATGGAACAGAAAAAGAAACATTAATAAACACAAAACTAAAAGATTGGGATGTTATTGAAATTGATGAAATAATAAAAGAATACGTCTTTATTCAAGGATCCGTTAAATCTCCTGGTACCTATCAACGATTTAAAAACTTAACAGTAAGTGATCTAATTCAACTAGCTACCTTAAGTCCTAGTGCCGCCTTAAAAGGTGAATTAATTAAATATAATGCCGAAAATGAAAGTAAAGTAATTTCATTAAATATAAGTAACATTTTAAGTAACCCACAATCTACTGAAAACTATGTTTTAGAAGCTAATGATACCATTTTCATTCCTGATAACCCTGAATTAAAAACAAAAAAGTCTATAACAATCTCTGGAGAAGTATTATACCCAGGAACATACATCATTAATCATAATGAATCCTTACAAAGCATTATCAATAGAGCAGGAGGATTTACAAAAGAAGCCTTAATAAACGGGCTAGAATTAAATAGAAAAAGTATAAAAGACAAAGAAATATCTGGACATAAATTTTTTATGGAAGAAGAACAAAAACGAATTTTATTTACCAAAGAATTTCTTGAAAATCAAAAACCAATCTTATCATTCATAAAAGAGCAAGAAAAAAAATCAGAAGGAAGAATTATTATTGATTTTAAACAAGAAGATATCCTGAGTAATATCATTCTAGAAAATGAAGATACAATTTATATCCCCAAACAATCAAACATCATACCTGTAATTGGGGGTGTACAAACAGCAAGAGGCGTCTCTTACAAAAAAAATAAATCAACACGTTACTACGTTAATAAAGCTGGAGGAAGAAATCAATTTGCTTTAAAACGAAAAGCATATGTTTTTAAAGCAAATGGTGTCATCAAAAAAAATCCATCAAAAATTGAATTAGGTGATACCATCTACATACCTCAAGAAATAAAAGAAAAATGGTCAAAACGTTACGGCATGGAATTTTGGGAAAGAATTATCAATATTGTTGCAAATACATTTCAAACTATTATTATCTACAAACAACTATATAATTAAACTATATGACTAAAAATATATTATTCATATTTGGAACAAGACCAGAAGCCATTAAATTAGCTCCCCTAATCATAGCATTAAAAGAAAATAAACTATTTAACATCTGTATTTGTATTTCGTCTCAACACATTGAATTACTCAACCAAGTATTAGAGTTTTTTAATATAAAACCCGATTACAACTTAAATATCATGACAGAAAAACAAACCTTATTTGATATTACAACAAAATGTTTAACCCAATTTGAAACTATTTTCAACAAAAGCAAACCTGATCTTATTATTGTTCAAGGAGATACAACCACAGCCTTTACCGGTGCATTAGCTGGATTTTACGCTAAAATTCCAGTAGCACATATCGAAGCTGGGTTACGAACATTTGATAGAAACAATCCATTCCCTGAAGAAATTAACCGAAAACTAATAGCACAGTTAGCTACCTTTCATTTTGCACCTACTGAAAAAAATAAAAATGATTTACAAAAAGAAGGTATTAACAATAATATTTGGGTAGTAGGAAACACAGTAATTGATGCCCTAAATCATACATTAAATATTGTAGAAAATGGATTTACACCTCCCTTTACAATATGTAAAAAAAATAATAAAAAATTAATTTTAGTAACCGGTCATCGTCGCGAAAGTATCGGAAAACCTTTTGAAAGTTTATGTAAGCAATTAATTGAAATTTCTAACGACAAATCTATAGAAATTATTTTTTCATTACATCTAAACCCAAACATTCAAGAAACCGCACACAAACTTCTTAATAGTATCCCTAATATTAAACTAATCGATCCTCAATCATATCCAAATTTCATCTGGATGATGTCACAAAGTGACTTAATCATCACAGATTCAGGAGGTATCCAAGAAGAAGCCCCTCATTTAGGTATTCCCGTATTAGTAACTCGAAAACAAACCGAACGATCTGAAAGCAAAAAAAATAATAATAAATTAGTTGACTTAACCAACAAATCATTAGTATCAGAAGCAAAGAAACTTTTACAAAACGCCAATAATCACTGCAAAAAAAGCTATCAAGAATCACCTTATGGGGACGGAAAATCATCAAAAACCATTACATCAATCCTTGAAACAATCCTATAAAAATGAAAAAAATCCTAGTTACAGGAGGTGCTGGATTTGTTGGATCTCATTTATGTAAAAAACTGCTAGAACTAGGAAACCGCGTGCTATGTATTGATAATTACATTACAGGCAATAAAAAAAACATTGAAACATTATTACAAAACCCTCATTTTGAACATAAAAAACATGATATTACGATACCATTATTTGTAGAAGTTGATGAAATTTATCATCTTGCCTGCCCCGCTAGCCCTATTCACTATCAAAATGATGCCGTACAAACTATAAAAACAGCCGTACTAGGAAGTATTAATATGCTAGGTTTAGCAAAAAGAATCCAAAAACCTATTTTACAAGCCTCAACCTCAGAAATATATGGAGATCCTCAAGAACACCCACAAAACGAAAGCTATTGGGGACATGTTAACCCAATTGGAACAAGAGCTTGCTATGATGAAGGAAAACGCTGTGCCGAAACATTATTTTTTGATTACCACCGCCAACATAAAGTAACCATAAAAGTAGCAAGAATTTTTAATACCTATGGCCCCAACATGGCCATTCACGATGGAAGAGTAATAAGCAATTTTATAACACAAGCCCTACAAAACAAACCAATCACAATCTACGGAGATGGGTCTCAAACACGATGCTTTTGTTTCATTAATGATCTCATAACAGGCTTAATATCATTTATGAAAAAACCAAAAAAAACGACAGGCCCCATTAACTTAGGAAACCCTCACGAAATAAGTATCCTTGAACTAGCCAAAAAAATAATAAAACTAACCCAATCATCATCAACAATAAACTATAAAGTTCTTCCTGATAACGATCCAAAAAAAAGAATGCCTAATATCGAATTAGCTAAAAAATCATTAAAATGGGAACCTAACACTCATTTAGATGAAGGATTAATCAAAACCATTACATATTTTCAGAACATTATTTAACAATTCTCACTCAAAAGAAAGCCTGCTATACTTTAAAAAATGAGTAAAAAACTATCATTTCAAAACTTACTAACAACCCAACAATTAAACCATCAAGATATATCTCTTTTAATTAACACAGCTATAGACATTAAAAAAACACCTAAAGCCGATATTAAATCAATAACTCCCTCACCTATTTTAGCTAGCCTCTTTTTTGAACCTAGTACTCGCACCCGCTTTTCATTTGAAAGCGCTATCCTCCGATTAGGAGGACAATATATCAACTTAGAACAAGCTAACACATCCTCTATTGCTAAAGGTGAATCATTAGAAGACATGGGCCGAGTCATGAGTGATTATGCGGATATCATTGTCTTAAGACACCCTGAGATCGATAGCATGAAAGCCTTTAGCCAACATACAAGCGTACCTGTAATCAATGCGGGTAACGGCTCTGAAGAACATCCAACCCAAGCATTAATCGATTTAATGACACTGTATGAACATCATCAACGCCTAGACTCACTGACCATTGGATTTTGGGGCGATTTAAAATATTCACGAACGGTAAATTCCTTAACAAAAGCACTCGCCAATTACAGCAACAACACCTTTCATTTTATTGCAACAGACGACTTTCAGGTATCATCTTCATGTGAAACAATGCTAACACAACAAAACTGTAACTACGTTAAAACATCATCCTTAAATAATTGTTTAGAAAAACTAGATATACTCTATGTTACCCGAACACAAACCGAACGATTTACAAAAACATCATCGGAATATCTAAGCCCACTAAACAAAGACCTAATACAAACCATTCCAAAAAACTGTATTATTTTACATCCTCTACCAAGAGTAAATGAAATGAGCAACGATATCGATACCTTAGCTAACGCACACTATTTCAAACAATCTCAAAATGGACTTTATATGCGAATGGCTTTAATAAATACCCTGTTACAAAATGAATAACCTCAACTATTTTTTATATTCCATTCATAACAAACGATGAACCGATTTTTAGTAACAGGTGGTGCTGGTTTTATTGGGTCTCACTTAGTTGAAACCTTATTAAAAAAAGGCCATCAGGTTGTTATCTTAGATAATTTTTGCAACAGTTCAAAAGAAAACCTCTCGTTTTTAGCTAACTATCCCGATCAATCATATAGCTTAATTGAAGGCGATATTAGAGACAAAACATGTTGTTTAGAAGCAACAAAAAACTGTGATTATATATTACATCATGCAGCACTCACATCCGTACCAGAATCAATGGAAAAACCAGATTTATATGAAGATAACAATGTTAAAGGTACATTAACCTTA
>MDSY01043077.1_pt1 | contig 12892 bp, 7 predicted proteins | sample 811131 | NCBI WGS metagenome assembly MDSY01 (sample SAMN05326643, study PRJNA326480) | marine metagenome | isolation source: seawater | place: Atlantic Ocean: South West | collected 2010
CCCCCCCCCCCCCCCCCCCCCCCCCCCCCCCCCCCCCCCCCCCCTTTCCGCGAGCAGCCTGCCAACGGCGGCGGCGGTGGAGGCGCCTACAGCTTCAAAGCGGTGTCTCGTTACGACGCACCTGCTGGTTGGGGTCCGCGGCACCTGGCGCTGCACCCTACCCGCGAGCTCGCCCTGCTCATGTGCGAGATGAGCGCCCGAGTCATTCTCCTCCGCTTACACGCCGACGGCTCCCTCACTCCCTTCGAACATCCAGCTCCAGCACTTCTACCGGATGAATGGCCCGGGGACGACCCGCTGCGCACTTTCAACGAGGGTCGGTGGGGCGCCGACGTGTGCTGGGGCGCCGATGGACGCTTCGCCTACGCATCGCTCCGCCTCATCAACGCGATCGTCGTCCTCAAGCTCTGCGCACCCAGAGAGGGTGAAGCGGAGGGGGGCGGTCAAACCGAGCTCCAGCTTGTGCAGCGTTTGCCGTCGGGCGGTGTGACGCCGCGGAACATGGCGCTCTCCCCGGGTGGCGAGCTGCTCGTCGTCGGCCACCAGCACTCTCACAGCCTCGTCAGCTTCCGTGTCGACAAGGAGAGCGGAAAGCTCACATCCACTGGAAAGGCGGCGCATGTGCCGTGCGTGAGCTGCGTCAAATTCGTTCAACTGTGATGACACGTGGGACGGCCTGGAATGCAAGATCGCCATAGCTAGCGCACCACGTGGCGAGAGACGGCAGTGTTGTAGCCCTAAGATTAGGATATACAATGAGAATACACGTCTAACACTGATTGGAGTTGATCCATCATCTAGCCGGATGATACTTATACTTATACTACATGACTACACGTGTTACAATAAAGTTAATTTCAGGCGAGACACCCTTGTACGCCTCCTGCTTATTTTTCTGCTAAGATGAAGATATGAAGATTGATATTTGACACACCAGCGACAATGAGAACGGTGCAGCACATTCTCAACTTGGGCACGTCCCGTGCAACTACGATGAATGTACTAGCACTATCCCTACAACTATGCACTTTCTACAACACGCTGGACGTTGCATCGAAGATGTCTCCGAGCCTACTCAACTACAGCACCTGCAGAGCCCTAGTATGAGCATGTGCGTCATCAATTGACGAGCTCACCCCGAGAGTTCTTCCCATACGGACTATTGACCCCCCATGAACTATTCGCAAACACATCCTCTTCCGTGTCCAACCAGCCGTCGGGCACGACAAAGATCTGCGAGACTTCGACCCAACTCTGTGGCTCATCTGCGAGCGGATCGGGCTCCAACCTGCTCCATAGCTCGGGCGCATTCACCGAGATCGCACGCCTCGCCGCCGCCTCTCGATCCATCCCTACCTCGGCGCCTACGCCGCGCGCGGGAGAGATCCAATCGGGTCTAGGCCGGAAGACCCACCGTGTCAGACGGGGGTCGGTCGTGGCAGCGTACGCTTCAAAGTGGCGCGATTCGAGCCAGAGGCCGCGCGGCTGGCCCGTTGCCGCACCGGGTGGCACCTCGGTCGAGATGACGCCTCCGTACATGAGCTCATCATCTCCCGATGGGAGATGACGCCAAGGGCGGAATAAGATTCCTTTGAACCACGCGCGAGAGATGACGGGTCCGTCGACACCTATCTGTGCGAGGGCGGCGCGGCCATGGTGGGTGCTGCTGAGCGGAAGCTGCGCTGTTGCCATGTGGCGCATCTTGACGTCGAGCCGATCGCGACGGTTTGGACCCACCCACGCGGTGCGAAGGGTTCCGTTGCCGCGCTGTAAATAATACTTGACAGTCACTTCCCAGTGCTCGACGGCGTCACGCTCAGTGTGGCGGACGATGAAGTCGAAGGCACCAAGTGTGTGTGCCTTGCTCTCAAAGACCTGCAGGTCGCGAGCCAGCAGCTCGTAGCCGCTTCCACCCTCACGGAGCCAGAACTCGAGTAACGCTTCGAAGTATTTGCCAACACGCCCTCCTCTAGTTGCCTCAGCGAGGAAGGCGTCGAGTGGCGCGGGGTCGCGGTCGAGATGGTCGAGCCAATCACGTGCGTTCGAGAGCTGTGCCGCGTACTCCGCCGACGCCACCAGCGGCAGACGCAACTGGTGCTCTGCAGGCATCGAGGGCTCCGACTCGATGAGTGCGGGCGCACCGATGGCCCACGCGAGTGCGCGCACGGCGGCGTGGTCATAGGAGCCGACTCTGCAGTAGCTCAGCTGGTCGCCGCAGCATGTGCATGCCGCCGCAATCAGCGCCGCGCGACGGAGGGGCTGCCGGCCGCCGACTCGCATTTGGACGGCGATTTTTAATTCGCGGCAAAAGTTCCACTCCATGGGCGCAGTGCACGGCGTCCACCTCAAGTATGTGGGCCTGTCGCTGGCGAGCGCCGGCTGCGCCTCGCGACTGCACGTCGGCGGCGTGCATACGAGCTGGTACGCCTTCCCATTTGCCCATCCTCCATTACGCACACTCCCGCCAGAGCTCCCATTCGCATTCGCCCTTGCAGGTTCGAAGGGCTCGCTGCGCCAAAAGGTTCCCTGTGGTGCGCCGCGATGCTCTATGGCTGCGCTGCGGTGCACATGTTCGTGGCGACGCTCTTCATCCGCCGCCAGGGCATGTGGCTCATTGGCAAGAAACCGATGAGTGGCCAGGCAAGTCTCACACAGACGCACCCATTTTGCCCATATGTCCCAATTTCCCCATTTGTCACAACTCCTTTCTTCTTCGCCACATATCACCGCGATTTGTCTTCTGATTTGACGAGCAGATCCCCCTCTGGTCGTATTGCCTATGGAGCGCTTTCCACATACCCACCACCATCTACACGCGGGTCCACGCAGCGCACGATGCGCGCAAAGGGGTACCGCCCGCATCGGAGGTGTGTCCCGGATGGTGGATTGGCGGCTGCTACGCCCACAAGCTCAAGCGCAAGTGGGCAGTGACCATCGACCTGACGGTAGAATTCCCCGAGCGCTGTATCGGCACCACAGCCCATTATCTCAACCTACCTTGCTGGGATGGACAGCCGCCAAAGGTAGAGGAAATTGAGGCGGCGGCGCAGCTCGCGGCGAGATATCGAAATGAGGTGAAGCCAAACAAAAGGCTTGCCCTACCTTCTAATCTCCCCAATCAGCCCCCCGCCCCCACCCACCACTAGAAAGGCTTCAACGCATCGCGGCGTAACGCCTTAGCCTTGTAGATGAATATATACTATTCATGTTCCTATCATATTGATATTGGTCGCGAATCTGCGAGGCCTCACCCCTCCCCCCCCCTTCCCTTCGTCTGCCCATTCCAGGGTGATGTCTTGGTGCACTGTGCGCACGGGAGGGGTCGGAGCACATGCGTGATGGTAGCCTGCCTCGTGCGTGCGGGCCTCTTCTCCTCTTGGGAGGCAGCCTTCGAGGCGTCCAAGCAGCAGCGGCGGTGCATCAAGCTCAATGCCAAGATGCGTCGCGCTCTCACTGAGTGGCAGCAGATCTACGGCACTCAGCCGTACAGCGGCGTCTCTTCTAGGCTATAGGGCTGAGACATGCGGGCGGTCTTCGGCGCGTGCCTTGCATATGGGCGCCAAGTCTGCTTCTAAGTTGAGGTTCTATCAAGAGGCATGTTTAAGTGCACATGCGGTAATTTCAATTTTAATTAAACTGAGTTATAAGTATTACTGTTACTCGTACTACTTGACACAATCACAAAAAGCAGCTGGCATCTAACCACCTGCCCAAGCCGTAGGGATGGCGCGCCCTTTATCTGGTCAAAGGCGCCGCGCTGCTATTGGCGACGACCTCAGCCACAGCCCCTGCAACCCCAGCAGCCCCTACGACACCCTCAGCAGCCCCTGCGACACCCTCAGCAGCCCCTACGACACCCTCAGCAGCCCCTGCGCCGATCCCAGCAGCCCCTGCGCTGCCGGTGGTCGTCTTTGAAGATTCGGTGGCATGTACAGGCAGTGGCGTAAAACTGTGCGGTGCCTCGTGTCGCGTCCCCAGGCCCTGCGGCCGATTCGCATTCATGAGCCAGAAGAAGAGCACGGCAGCGAGCAGCAGCAGGCCGAAGGTCAAGCGCTTGCTACTGCTACCCCGCGACGGCCTCTTGAAGGGGTTGTTGTTGATGTAGTACGAGGCGTCCCTGCGAACAAGCGGCGCGCGCGGGGTGGCGGAGGCACTGCCAAGGCGCTAGGAGCAAGGGGCGGGCATTACATGAGCGCGAAAGAAGCTTATGAATAGGTATCTGCAAAGTTTTCTACAGTATCCTGGTCACATCGCGCTGTAACGCCACCGCGATCGGAAGCAGCGGGAGCACGGGAGAGAACAATGGTGGATGTGAGTCCTCGAGCCGGTGCCTCAATCCCCGGGACCTTCAGCGGCGTCGTCGTCGACATGGACGGCACCTTGCTCAACTCCTCCGGCGCGCTCTCTGCAAAGACTCTCGCAGCGGTGCGCGACCTCTCAAACAAGGGAGTGCTCTTCGCAATCGCCACGGGGCGGCCGGTCCCATCGCTCCAGCCGCACATCGACGCCATCGGCCTAGAAGTGCCGTGCATCACTTTCAACGGTGCGGCCGTCTGCTCTCTGCGGCCGAACGCCCCACCGCACCTCATCTGGCAACGTCCGCTCGGGGCGGCTGCGGTGAGCAGTGCTATCAGCGCGACGGAGCTTCTGGGCCTGTGCCTTTCATACGTGATGGCGGACTGTACGGTCTGTCGCTGTCATGGCCACGAGCAGCGGCGACTCCTCGACAAGTTTGAACATTTGGAAGGGGTCAAACAGCGTGTCGTAACGAGCTCAGCCGAGCTCGAGGGTCTGCCGGCGCCTTTGAAGCTGGTGGTGCTGACGAGGACGCCAGATGCGACCGCCGCCACCTTGCGCGCACACCTCGGCTCGAGCGCCCACGTGATCAGCGCTGAGATGCACGCCGAGATTCTTAGACCAGGCGTGCACAAGGGGAATGCGCTCTCGCACTTATGCAAGCACTGTGGCGCGGTGCCTTCGGAGATGGTAGCCTTTGGCGACGGTATGAACGACATCGAGCTGTTGCGAACTGCGGGGCTTGGATGTGCCATGCTCCACGCGCGCGACGAGGTTAGGCAGGCCGCTGAGATTGTGACAGATTGGAACAATGACGATGACGGGGTTGTACGGCAGATCGAAGCAATGTACTCGAGTGGACGCATCATAGCTCGCTGCGTAGCTAGATGACGCGTGCTGGGGGGTTTGAAGATGATAGATGCACTCTTGATGCTTGCTGGCTGCAGCTTTGTGAGTGCACGGACCTGATAAACTAAAACTGAGAGCTCTCGGCTAATCATCTAAAAGCGTGAACTGCATAATAATAAGTGCAATTTTGGTCAACTATTTGTATTTCTATTTGAATTCTATTGCTAGCAAAACGTATTCGAGAACATATTGACGAGGCCCTCATCAGGACGCTGTGATCTCGCTTGTGCATGCGATTGTCCACGTAAGCTTCTCGCTGGAGCGTCGTGGCCCGGGAGCTTCCAGCTTGTCTAGCACTTCTACTTGTTTCTGTTTGTCAGCTGCACTTCGACGCCGAGCTCAACCTCGGAAGTGGTGAACGCGATCGGCGTGGCACGCTGACGCGCACGTGCAACTCTTGCAGCGAGAAGCGTCGCGTGCCTTGATGCAACCGACTCCCGCCGACGCTCTGCCTTTTCGCCGCGCAGCAAGATTGTGAGCTCGTCGACCGTGCGGCAAGCCGCGGCGGCGGCTGAGCGCTCCGCATGCGGACCCGCCTTCTCGAGAAGACGTGCGGCGTGTCGAGCAGTGGCCACCGTCTGCTTGAGGAGCGAGCGTCTCAGCGCTTGCTTCTTAGCAGCGAGTGCTGTGCGCCGCCGTAGCTCGGCCTGCGCCACGCGGCGGTTGACCTCTTCGGCGGCTGTGATGCGCGCCTGCCGCAAGCGCGCGAGCGTGGCTGCACTCCGAGCGTGCCGCGCTGCGATGGCCTGGACACGCTTTGCCTCGCGTGCAGCGATCCTCGCGATCCCGTCCTTGACACGCGCAAGGTCTCGCAGCGCTGGCTTGCTCTGCGCGACGAGTGCGAGGAGCCGCCGCTCAGTCGCAGCGAGCTGACGGGTGGCAGCGAGCTGGCGGTTGGCAGAAGATTGCGCACTCGTTGGCCACTGGCTGAGCCTTGCGACGAGCGCGGCGGGTGCAAGACCCTTGGCTGGCATCTCGATCTCGATGAGCTCACCCTTCTTGTGGCCCTGTCGGCGCTGCGATACTTCTCGAGAGACAGCTGCAGAGTTGAGCTTCTCGAAGAGGTTGCGACGTGCGTTGGCGGTCTCGTCGCGGATGGCCTTGCGTTCATCTGCCGCTGCAGCCGCCTTGGCATTGTTCGCCGACGCGCGCTCGCGCACTGTGCTCAGCTGCGCATCGCGCCTGGTCGCTGCATTCGCGAGGGCCTTTTCGAGAGAGCGTCTCTTGAGCGCACGATCGACCGCTTGAGAAGCAAGCATGACGCGTGCCCGCTCGTCCGTGCGAGGTGATTTGTGCAGCTCCACGAGGCGACGTCCTGCGGCCTCGTTCAGCCGTAAAGTCAGCTGCGCAGACATGATGATCGATGCCTCCTTCTCTTGCTCTTTGACAGCTGCTGCGATTGTGAGTGAACGTCTAACGGCAAACGCATTGCGCTCCTGCAGCTCCTTGAGACGGCGTTGGCGATTGGAGGTTGCGAGAGCCACGCGGCCATAGTTATGTTGATGGTGGCGGTCCGACGAAGCTTTCGACGCCGAACGCACAGCCTTGGCGGCCGTCACGAGCGCGTGGCGCTGCAGAGCCTTGTCAAACTCACTCTCGAGCTTGTTCTGCTCGTGGCGTGCGGCGCGTTCGGCGGTGGCGTGCAAACGCTGCAGGAGCACTTGTTTGGTGTTCGCCTCAATGCGCAGACGGCGCGCCTTGACCTCGATTGCCCGCTCGTTCGCGCGGCGGGCACGGGCAGTGACAACGTCAAGGTGCACTGTGCGCAAAAGTGCTGCGGACTCCTCATTCTTCTTGAGCTGCTCAGGCGCCTTCTTGGCGTGCTCTGAGAGACGAGCGATCAGCTGGGCGGGGCGCTGCCTCGGAGCATCCGTCCACCCCGCCTCGTCGTGCACGGGGATGTCGAGGAGCATCGTTGTCGAAGATGAGATCTCCATGTTGGCGAAGATTTGCTCCCGCCTAAACTCAAAACTGGCGGCCGCGAAACGAATGTCACATACTTACTACAGGTCATCTACATGTAACATAAGTATGTTTACATAAAAGAAGGTACATGAGTGAACCGAAAAGACACAGAAAAAGACACGGAAAAAGACACGGAAATAGACACGGAAAAAGACACAGAAAAAGACACAGAGCAGCCAAAGAGCAGCCGCGGCAAGCGAGTATGTATAGGTCCAACATAGCTAAGGAGTAAAACTGTAAAAGTAAAACTACTTTTATTTCCGTAATCGTAATGCTTCTGTATGGCACCTGGGCCCCACACTCTCCCTCAAAAGGTGATCAGAGTTTCGTCCCGTGTACCATGGCTGTCCTGGGGTGCGACGCCAGGGGGGGGTGCGACCACGTGTGAGGCCCAAGGCAGCTCGCACTGGACGCCAACATCTCCTGCCTCGGTCTCGGCGCTCGCCGGCGTCCCCTCCTCCGCCAACATACCACGGTGCGTCGTCCATGGAAGCGCACACTGCGCGGCAGCGTCAACTCCTGCGAGCTGCTGCGCGAGTGGCTTCGGCGTCTTCGAGTAGCGCGCGGTGACCGTAGCGATCGCCGCCGCAGCGACGGCGGCGACGACCGGAGCATCAGCGGCCGAAGCGGGCGGGGCTTGCGCAGGCCTTGTGGCGTAGCGCGCGGTGACCGTAGCGATCGCCGCCGCAGCGACGGCGGCGGCGAGAGCAGTCTCAGCGGGAAAGGCGGCGCTCGCAACGTCTGGGACTAGGGCCTCGACCGATGCTTCCGCAAAGGGGGCAGCCATCTCCCCAGAGAGAGAGTCAAAGACAAAAGGGGTGCCGAAATCGACCACGGGGGTGTCAGATTCCACGGGGGGGGTGTACATCACATCCTCGGGGTCATTCTTTCTCACATGCACGGGGGGCTTCTTGTCGACCGTGTGCGACGCGAACGGCAGGTCGCATAGGACAGAGGCGTCTCCCGCGCTCGGCGATGCAAAGTCGGCAAAGTCGGCAGAGGGTGAGGCGGCCGTTTGCGAGCTCGACGGCAGAGCACACTGCACGCGCACATCCTTCGAGTCGATGGGAGGTGCCGAGCCGCCTGCTGCAAGCACGTCCGGCGACGCGATTCCCAAGGCTCCCACTGCGAAGGCGTCTCCAGCGAAGGGCGGCGCGTGGGGGGGCGTCTGAAGATTCTGCGGCGCGACGAGCTGAGCGGTGATCTGTTGGGGCTGCGCGTCGACTCGGCGTTGTCGAACCGAATGCGAGGCGAACGGGAGATGGCACTGCACGGCGATTTCACTCGGCGCAACTCGACTGATCTCGTTCGATTCACTCGCAATGATCCCGAACGGACCATCCCGGTGACTTATCCATGGGAGGCTTGCTTGGACAGCAACGTCGGCGTGGGCATCCAACGGCACGAACTTCTCGACCGCTTCCAGCTCGCCCGTGTGGCTCAGGCGCATCTGAAGCATGACTCGTCCAGCGGAGAGCGAGGGGGGGCTAAATGAGGGGGGGGGGCTTAGACCTAAAGTGCCCCCCTCAGATGAGATGACGTTCCCCGGCTCTAGAAGAACTGGCTCCTCGCCGTCATAGGCACGGTCGGCTGCCGCAGCGTCGACGGCTGCGTTGCCGGCGGTGGCGTCGGTGGCGTCGGTGGCGGTGGCTGCGGCAGCGGTGGCAGCGGTGGCTGCGGCAGCTGCGGCCGAATCAGCGTCTCGCCTGAAGAAGGCGGCAAATTTGGAGAGGAAGGTCTGAGAGGTGGGACTAGTCGTCGATTCGGCCTCCTCGCCACGCGCCTCAATCAACACAGCCCGCAGCTCGGCCACCCACTCAGTGTGAGCTTGGTCATCCGAGGCGTAGAGCCTCGTCAGTGGTGCGCTGGTGCTGCTGCGATGTCTGAGGGTGACGGAGAGGGTGGACTGATCCACACTCATCTCAACTCCGCCGCCCAGGCGCACACTCCCCGCAGCCTTGACTTCAGCCTCGTCCTCGTAAAAGTCAAGCTGCGCGCGACGCAGCACGCACCAGCGCTTGTGGCTGAAAGGGGAGAAGAATCCGGCGCCGGACTTCTTGAGCCAGCCGGCATGCGCCACCTCCGCAGCCCCACCGCCCGAAACCGCCGCCGGCGCAGCCTCGCCAGCCGGCTCTACAGCCGCGCGCGCCTCTTGTTCCATTTGTCACAGCGGCACGGCGCTGGGGTGGCCGACAGTGTGCTGCTGCCGCTGCGGCGGGCTCTGCGTCAAAACTTCCCTCACCTTGGTACAATAGTACCTCGGAGGTAGGTTCCTATGTAGGTACTCTTTTTTCTTTTTTTTTTTCGCCTTTTATTACTGGCAATCGGCTCTTCCGTCGGATGATGAAGCTGCTCATGCTCTCGCTGGCGCCTGCGCTGTCGCTAGCGATGCTCGCGGGCGAGACGGTGGTGATTCCAAACGCGCGGTGTCGCGGCTTTATCGGCATTGGCATCATGGGGCGTGGCATGGTCCACCGGCTGCTCGAGGCAGATGTGCCTCTCGTCATATGGAATCGTAACCTCACCAAGGCCTATGAGCTGCGCGACGAGTGGCAGCAGATCGCGGCACAAGAGGCGGGTCCGCTGGCCGAACACCTCGATCCAGCAGTCACCGTCGTCGACACCCCAAGACAAGTCGTAGAAGCCTGCTGGCGCACATACCTGATGCTCTCGACTCCCGAGGCTGCAGCGTCCGTGTACGAGATGCCCGATGGCGTCCTCTCTGGCGTCAAGGAGGGGAAGGAGATCATCGACTGCGCGACGTTACGCCCAGAGGACATGATCACCAACGGCGCCGCCGTCACCCAGCGCGGCGGCCGCTTCCTGGAAGCTCCCGTCTCGGGTAGCAAGGGCCCCGCAGAGCAAGGCACGCTCGTCTTCATGACCGGCGGCGACGAGGCGCTATCTCGTGAGGCTGCGGAGGACCTCGCTGCGATGGGTAAGGAGAGCGTCCACTGCGGCCACATCGGCTCCGCCACGCGCATGAAGCTCATCGTCAACATGGTCATGGGGACGCAGCTGGCGGCTATCGCAGAAGGGGTCGCGCTTGCAGAGGGGCTTAATGTTCATGTGGGTAGCCTGCAGCGAGTGCTTGAGATTGGGGCGATTGGCTCACCGATGCTCAAGGTCAAGGGTCCGCTGATGGCCTCTGGCGGTGCCTTCGGAGCCGGCAACCCACCTTCCAATTACCCCGCCAACTTCCCGCTCAAGCATGCCATGAAGGATATGAGATTTGCGATAGGAGAGGCAAAGAGTCAGCTGGGCGACCAGTTGCCGGGGGGTGAGTTGCCAGTGGCTGGCGCCGCGCACGCCGTCTTCGAGCAGGCCTCGGCGCGCGGATACGACGACGCCGACTTCGCTGCCGTCGTCGAGGGCCTACGCGACGGCTACACGAGCGCGAGCGCGCCGCAATGCGATCACCCAGGTACGGAATCCGCAGCAGCCGGTGGGCTGCGGCGGCTCGCGCAGGGCGTCCACGCGGGCGGCGGCATCCACGCGGGCGGCGGCGTGCACAAGCGGCGGTGGGACACGCCCGCCGAGGCATGGCTTGCCGAGTGGGAGCGCCGGTTCGAGTGCTGGTGGCTAGCACTCGCAGTGCCCTCCCAAGAAGTGTGGGGCGTCTGCCTCGGTGCTCTGGCGCTTCATCTCGGCGCGAGGCTCGACGATGCGTGGCGACATGCGCAGCAGCTCGGGGGCTCGACGCGGGGCTCGACGCGGGCCTCGGCGATCGCCGAGCCAGGCTGCGAATGGGTCCAGAAGAAGAGCTTCGAGCTCCCGCAACTCCCAGCGCTACCCTCAGAGTCTATGCACTTTGAGATGCCGCCGATTCCACGGCTCGTGCCAACGTGGCAACGGCTCGAGAGCCTCTCGCGGGTGCGGGAGGAGCGGATGGGGCACTCGAAGGGCGTTGCCGCCTCTGCCGTTGCAGCTGGCGCGCTCGGCGGCGCAATCATGATCGCGCTCGGCGTCTTTGTCGTGCGCGCGAGAGGACTTCGAGGACGTCTCACGCTGACGCCGGTCACCACCTCAGGCGCATCGCGAGTCTGCAGGGGAGCGAGCGAAGCCTCGTCGGAATCGGACGAGTCCTTGTGATTCAGCCAATCGTGCGCCGGTCCGAATTTGGGAGCACTGAACGAATTTAGGAGCACTGAGCTCTTGAGCTCTGGAACTGAGCACACACCGCTAATTAGGTCTAAGTCATGTCATGGCATTGCGCGCCGCGTTCGCATGCACGATCGTGGCATAGATTTGCATGTAGATGTACGTGTTGAATGTAGGCTCGAATCATCGTTCGAATGTGGGCGCGGTCTCGGAATCAAATTTATTGAAATTGTACATAAATTATAGTACACTCACACCGCCTTCTTATTCTAGATGTAGATAAAGATATCAAAACTCATGACAATTCAACAATGACGAATGAGAATAATACAAAACTATCCAGATCCCCCGGTACCTCAGAATATCTTAGAGTCTAAGCCCAAAAGACAGAATAGTAGAGCTCTACTCAAGTAGATTTGCTGACACGGAGAGTAAGGGGACGTAGCGCTGGCTGCTAGTAGGAGACACTGAATCCGTCGCAGAAGTGCTCACATGTACTGCCTGTAGAGATACCCGGGTCGATCCTTGGTGGACCAGCTTTCCCTGATGTTTGCTTTCCGCCACTCTCGCTCTGGCTCCTTGAGACGCTCCTCACGTATCTTTGAAACGTCCGATAGGCATTTGGCTCCATCGGCAGCGCGGCTAAACATGGAGCCGCTCTCTGGCAAGGGTGGCGGCCGATGGAAGCCCCAGGTGCAGTTGATCGGGTTCTTAGCATCGTCCACCCTGTTGGCCCACGTGGGGTTCTTACCCAGGTCGCAGTATCTGATCTGCTCTCCGACGCCTAGAACCTGATGCATGATCTGATTGAACTTTGCATTCTCACTCGTGTCGCCGAGGGTCTCGCAGAGGAGCTCGAGGCTGCGCGCACCAACCCTGACCACATACGCCTCGTCCCATCGTCTCGCACGCAGCGCCGCCGCCGCCGCCGCGTAATCATCGCCCGGATTGAGCACGATTGCGCGGCTCTCGTTTCCGAGCGTCGGCTCATCGGCGCCCGCGACTCGTACGCGCACGGCGTCGTTGCGGTCGGCGGCGGAGACGCGAGGGTTGTCGAGGAAGGAGAACTCGCGCATCGGCACGTCCAAGTGGACCCACTTGTCGAGATCGTACAGGTGGTCAAAGGGGCAGTGGAACGGGAGCGGCTGCGCTGAAGGTCTCACGCCGGGGAACCGTCCTCCCTCGAGCATGTTCCAGTAGCGGTCCGTGTAGCATTGGAGCTTTGGGAAGATGAGCTTGCGCTTGGTTGCACGCGCCAGCGCGAGCGCATTCTGCACAAGCCTCCGCTGGAAGGAATCCATGATGAGATGCAGGTGGGGATCCCCCTGGTTGAACGTAAAAATGCCAAAAGACAGTGTGTGGATACACGGCGGGAAACGGGGTGTCACGCATGGGGTAAAACTGGGGTGGGAGACTTGTGTGTGAGAGTGGTGTGAGACATGCCTGTTTCATGTCCCACACACTTGTCCGTTTCGCAATCGAGCCTTCGATGAAACTGCTGTACCCCTCGAGCTTGAGTGAGGCGGAGGCCTCAGAGCGGACGAGGGGGTGCGCGCGCATGTACACGAGGTCGAGCAAATCGCCCTCGAGCTGAAGAAAGCCAGAGTACCCTAGGGGGGGG
>MDSY01013144.1_pt1 | contig 12891 bp, 4 predicted proteins | sample 811131 | NCBI WGS metagenome assembly MDSY01 (sample SAMN05326643, study PRJNA326480) | marine metagenome | isolation source: seawater | place: Atlantic Ocean: South West | collected 2010
AGAAGCAGGTGAATCAATTTACTTCACGGTTACTCAAACCGGTGAAGATTACGTGCCTAGTCCTGCAGCATCAGGTGATTACTCAATCAATTGGGCTGCATCCACTTTGACACTACCAATTGTTGAAAGAACATGTGACGACTTATTCCAAGTCGCAATGATCGAGTACGGTGAAGGCCTCGGAAGAACCTGTTAATCAGAATCTTCCTAGAATCGACTTGAAGACATCCTTTGCTTCTCCTTGGGACCTTTCAACAAGTCTCCTGACGATTAGTTCAGGTGTTGAGCGAGCCAAATGATTCCTTCTTGGAGTTCTGTCAACTATCAGTTCGAGATTTTCATCTAATCCTCTCGCTTCAATACCATCAGTTCGTAATTCACGTCCTGCTGCTTCTATGATTGCAGGAGCAAGGTGAGTCACCAGTAGCATACATGTTCCTTCATGAGACTCTGCTGCCTCAAGCATCCCTGCGATTATTCTAGCGCCTGCCCCAGGTTCTGTAATCGCTTCTAATTCATCAGCAAGAATTAGTTTTGAATCTGTGTTAGATACAACTTGTGCCAGTTGTAGCAATGTTTGTTCAAGGGCACCTGCAGACTGTGTGCCTCCTGCTTTTGCCAGTACATGTAGTGATTCAATACGTCCAACACGAGCTGACTTTGCAGGGACTGGAAGTCCCATATGTGCAAGTATTGTACAGTGTGCAAGTAATTCAAGCATTGTAGTCTTACCACCGCTATTTGCTCCTGTAAGCAGCGCAATTGATTGTCTGTCTTCTTTCGATGCACACTTGCCTAAGCCGTAATCTACAGGGTCGGGTGTTCCATCGATTAGAAGGTGTCTACCCTCTTTTATCGTAATTCCATGATCACACATTTCAGGCATAGTTGCTTCCACACTCTTGGCCCATCGCCCGATAGTGAGCCATTGGTCTAATTCTACCAATTTTCTGAGCGCTTTTTCACACCGTGACTTGAGAGGGGCTAACCTCCTGGCAAGTGAAACTAGACGTTCGGATTGAGTTGATTTCCATAAGTCTTCTAATTGAGAGTCTATACTATCAAGAGTACTTCTATCAACTTTAGTCGGCCATTCCGACTTGTAAATAGATCGGGGACACCTTACACCTACGCTTGATAAGAGAGCAGAGATTTCGTTGGTTGCATTTTCTATTGCCTGTTCGATTGAGTCACTGGTTTGTTTTGCTAGTTTACGCTGAAGTGATGCAGCATCGGCTAAGGCTTCTAGCATATCAGATCCCGACAAATCAAGTTTTACATTTTGCATCGCATCATCTACTTCATTGTGAATTCTCTTTTCTAATTCCTTAGCCATCGGCCATAATCTATCTCTTACATCTGCTATTGCTTCAGCATCTGCTTCATTGACTAATTCATCTAAAAGTTCTCTTAATCCTGGCATTCTTATGTCATCAAAGTATGAGTAGAAACCATCGCCTTTGGGAAGATTTGTCAATAGTTCTAATGATTCGCGATTATGTTCAAACCATCCAACACATTTCTCAGGTAGTATCATGTCAATGGAGGCGTCATCAGGTAGTACTAACCATCCGTCTGGTGTTTGGGCTGGTCCATCTTGACCTATCCAAGTGACAGATTTGAAAACCTTGTAATCCTTCCAAGTTTCTTGTTCAGAAGGCGTGAGTACTCTACAGAATCTCTTTAATTCTGCGATTGGGTTTTTTGAAACAACAACTCTGTCATAATTCCCCTCAACTTCTGATGGAATGCGTAATCTTTCTATGACGTGTTCACAGTTCATCGCTTTACTTACCATTTCTCTTCTAGAAGTGATGTCTCTAGTCGGCATTAGATTTCTTAATCTTGAGCGTGTAGATGAATTAACAGCATGCGATGCTATGGTTGCAACGATTTCTCTGTGCAACCTTACCGATTCAGATGTGGCGAGGAAATCTTCCATCCCATTTAGTGAACGTGCTAGACTATCTGCACGCTTCAGTGATACACCTTCGACTTCTGCAATCAATTCAGTTTGACCATCTGCAAGTAATTGCAGTACCTTATCTTCGGTACCAAAATGTTCGGTCAATTTCCTTGCAAGGCCTGCCCCAACTCCCGGTAAAGCTTTCAGAACCATAGGTCAAATCGTTTGCCAACAGGTTTTGAAGATAGGGGTCGGCAAACACGTTTACTTTCACTTTCACAATCTATTGTGTGAATTCATCGTTATTGGTTGACAGGTCCGTAAACTGGCATCTCAACTTCAACCGCGAATAGTGGGTCTGGGTCGCTAGAGTCATGGTATGCAACTATAACTCCGCCATCGTTTAGGATTCCAAGAGATGCGAAATCGAATCTTATGTCTGCACCAGCACCACTTGTAGAATCTAAATCACCAAGTCCGATATAGGTTATAGTGTCAGGTTCCATCGATTCAGAATACTCTCTGACATGGAATATAACATCGACATCGGGGCCTACTGCTGATTGATATCTGACATTTAGTACAAACAAGTCTAGAGCTCCATTCGCTTGGAATTCCCATTCCTCGATTTGTGACCATTTCTCATCAGAGTAATTTTCTGTTGCCCATGAACTGCCACCATCGTATGAGAGATGGTGAGTGAAAGTTGTTCCCGCTAGGCTCACGCAATGAATTGCTCCTGTGGAATCGATCTGGCAATATTCACTTGGGAATTGGACATCGTGTTTATTCCAGTTTAGTGAAGTGTCTAGGAATGCTGAAGTCCCATCACTGAAGTATTGTGGGAAATACAAACCACCGCTAGGCAGTGGGAATGAACGCATTTCTTTGTGGGGCTTGTTGACATCATAGTACTCTGGAAGGTCGCTGAAATTCAAGTCAACTTCCTCTGCTCCAGGGTTTGTGTTTCTTCCAGCAAACTGGAAGTTGTAGTAGTTTAGACCATCCACGCTGATTTGTCCTCCTGCATTTTGAGTCTGGTGCCAGAAGTTGGAAACGACTAGGCTTGCCCATTCCCCACTACCAATGCTGGAGGAGATTGGACCGACGACTTCCACTTGCCAAGAACGGTCATAGAAAGGTTCAGTCATTCGGTTGTAACACCATGTCCACTGGTCTTCAGATTCATCATAAAGAATCGCATAAAATTTGTCGATTTTTGCATCGGCTCCAATGTAGGGGAACCAAGACATTGAGATTATGTCTCCATTGGTGGCTTGGACAATGCTTCCCTCTCCAAGTCCCTCTTGTCCAGGGTTAGTTGGAACTGGAGTTCGGCACATAGGGTCTGTTAAAACTCCCGGAATATATGTGTCCCATTCATGGCCTCTATCTTTGGACCATACTGGATATTCTCCTCCAATATTGAGGATGTCTCCTTCTATTGTAGTGGCAAGATAGTGTTCACAACAGTTCCCGCCGTAATCCTTGTTGAATACAGCCCATGAAGTCAAAGTACTCTCATTGAGATTCAAATCAATAGTAGTAAACTCCCATGGAGAGATTGCAGGAAGTGGGTCAATCATTTGGTAATCTTGCCAAATGGGAACTTCTTCTTCTTGAACTACAATTTCTTCTGCTCCATCAAAGCATCCTGCTAAAAGCATGGTTAAGGTGAGTAAAATTGCAATTACTGACTTCATTTTCATGACCTCTTAACACTGTACCAAATCGTTGCACCATCTACTTCGAAGGACTCTCCAGTCCCCTCTCCTGAATTGAATTTAGAACTGCTGGCTCTGGTTTCATTGATTATCCATTCACTGTCTGGAGTGAATAATTCAGGCGCATCCTTCATCCAAACTTCCAGAGAGATAGTGTCTTCGATTGCCAAATCTTGATCCTTGCGAGCAGCTTGTATTCTTCTTGTTATGTCACGTGCAAGTCCTTTGGATAGTAGTTCAGGTGAATCGCTCATGTCCAATACCAAAGACACAGAGCTATCTGAAATCTGCACGGTCTGTGCAGCATATCCATCTCTTTCAACACGCCTAAGTTCTATGTCATCCGCACCGATTTCATATCCTGCAATCACTAGATTACCAGCCTCAATACTTGCTAGCATTGCATCACTATCACCTTCGGCGATTCCTTGGAGAACAGCAGGAAGGTCTTGGCGACATTTGGCTCCTAAACTTCTACGATTTGGAACAACTTCACTTCTTTGGAATCTATCGAGGTCTTTCTCTAATGAAATCATTTCAACGTTTAATTCCTCAGCTAGTATTTCGTGGAAATCGGACAAATCAGGTCCACTAACAATCCAGCCTTCTGCACATGGCAAGCGTTGTCTACGCTCTGCATCTACACGGATTCTGCGTCCGGTCTCTGCAAGTTCACGCACTAGAGTCATAGTCTCCAAAATATCTGTGTTGACATCTCCAGCCTCTGGCCAATCTGCCAAATGGACTGATGTTCCAACGAGGTTCCTATGGATTGTATCTGACATGAAAGGTGATACAGGGGCCATTAGTCGACTAATAGTGACTAGAACGGTGTGAAGAGTGTGCTGGCAAGCAAGTTTGTCATCACCATCAGCCTCATCCCACAAACGGCGCCTTGAGCGACGGACATACCAATTTGATACATCATTTACCACGAATTCCTCGATGTCACGGCAAGCCTTGTGGAAGTCCCACTCTTCGAATTGTTTGCTTGTTCCTTCAACAACTTCTGCAAGTCTCGATAGTACCCAGTCATCTAACGGGGTATTCTTCCCTTGAGGCGATGTCTCAGGATCAAATCCATCTAGAGCAGCATAATCAGAGTGGAATCTGTGAATATTCCATAGAGTCAAGAACATTTTACCATATGTTTCACGAACGCCATTAGCATCGAATTTCATGGGATTCCAAGGGGCACCTGCGGTCACCATGTACCATCTTGTAGCATCTGCACCTTCTCGATTGAAGTGGTCCCAAGGATCAACAATATTACCCTTAGATTTGGACATCTTCTTTCCTTCAGCATCTAAAATGAGACCAAGTGATAAACATCTCTTGTAACATATTGATTCGAATACAGTCGTGCTTACAGCCAATAGTGTGTAGAACCAACCCCTGGTTTGGTCTACTCCTTCACAAATGTAGTCTATTGGGAAGTTATTTTCGAATTTACCTTCTTCACCAAAGGGATGATGCCACTGTGCGAAAGACGCACAACCTGAATCAAACCAGCAATCCATTACGAAAGGCTCTCTCTTCATATCGCCGTTACATTCTGTACAAACCAGAATCGTGTCGTCGACAAATGGTCGGTGCAAGTCTTCAGCCACAGGACTCCCTTCTTTGGCCATACTAGCCATTTCTTCTGTTGAGCCTATGCAATGCTGATGGCCACATTCGTTACAAATCCAAACAGGTAGCGGCGTCCCCCAATATCTCTCTCGACTAATAGCCCAATCCTTGACATTGCGAAGCCATTCTCCGAATCGGCCTTCACCAACCCAGTCTGGGGCCCATTCAACTTGTGAATTGAATTCAAGAAGCATTTCTTTGACGGCTGTCATTTTTACGAACCAAGAATCCATTGCATAGTACAGTAATGGATGACCGGTTCTCCAACAGTGTGGATAATCGTGGAGATACATCTTTTCGCGGTAAAGTAAACCAGCATCATGCATCAACTCGATCACTGTAGAATCACAATCCTTGACATAGCGTCCATCCAAAGATGGGTGGGTTCCGGCTAAGAATGCACCATCGATTCCAACTGTATGTTGGGCTGGAAGTCCGACTTCCATACCTAGATTGTAGTCATCTTCACCATACATAACCGCAGTATGAACTACACCTGTTCCGTCGGTAGTAGTAACCCAATCAGCACCGATAACAGTCCAAGCAGTATCTGAGCCTGCACGGTCTACTGCATCAGGGAATAGGGGGGTGTAAGAGCGACCGATTAAGTCGCTTCCAGGGAATGTTTCAATCTCTTCACAGTGGTGGCGTATTACCTCTTTGAAGAGTTCTTTTGCAAGAATTAACTCTTCTCCAATTTCTGCACCACCATGCCCTTCCCAACTCTCAGGTTTTGCAGTGACGCGTACCCTGACATATTCGACATCAGGACCAACAGCCAGTCCTACGTTGCCTGGTAGAGTCCATGGAGTGGTAGTCCAGGCTAAGATTGAAGCCTCACTATCCTCTAACTTGAATTTGACATAAACCGATGGCTCTTCAACCTCTTTGTATCCTAAAGCAACTTCGTGACTAGAGTAAGAAGTTCCTGTTTGAGGGCAATACGGTAAGACCTTGTATCCACGATAGAGCAGGTCTTTCTCAAACATTTTCTTTAATGCCCACCAGCATGATTCAATATATGTGTTTTCGAGAGTGACGTAAGGGTTGTCAAGATCGCACCAGTAGGCCATTCTTTCTGTCATATCTCGCCATGCTGCTTCATATGTCCAAACAGATTCACGGCATTCTTTGTTGAATTCTTCCATTCCAAAGTTCTCTATTGCCTCATTACTCATGAGGTCAAGTCGCTTCTGAACTTCAATTTCAACTGGCAATCCATGAGTATCCCATCCGCCTTTTCTTTCGACAAAATTACCTTGCATAGTTTTCCATCGACAAACGAGGTCTTTGTAGGTGCGAGCAACCACGTGATGAATTCCTGGTTTACCGTTTGCAGTAGGCGGTCCTTCAAGGAAAATGAATGGCTCACCATCAGCGCGATTTTCAACACTTGTTTCGAATAATTTCTCCTCTTCCCAAGTGGAGAGTAGGCCGGTTTCCAATGCAACTGAATCCAGTTCGCTGGTCGTCCTTGGGCTGGCCATAACTAACCCCAGATGTGAACATGTCTTGAAACAGTCGTTTGAAGGTGTACCATACAACGTCTGTAAACTCCACTTCGTAGAAGTGATTGTCAGGGGTTGCTTTGAATTACATTGAGTTCATACAGTAGGCACATGGCGAGAGGTAGAAGAGGGGTTCAGGCGTTCGCGTTAGCCCTCTTGTTCGTTATTTCAGGTCCACTTTCTCAAATTCTATCTAATCCAGGTACGTCTGAGATGTTAGAAGATGAAGAGTTTAGAGAAAGCGGTTCCAATGGTATGACGGTAGTTTCGATAAATGGTCAAGGTCACAATGGAGTTGGCCCTTCACTAATGCTTGACCAGAATCATGCTTTACAGACGATTTCGTTTTCAGTTGCTGCAGGTGATGAGATAAGGAACACAGGTATTGACTGGTCTGATTGGTCACAATCTGGATTTTCTAAGCAGGGTCTGATGGAAGATTCCGATGGAGCTTTGATACTTGGCTTCCAAGGTGTTAACTGGGATTTTGACAAAGGAGACAACGGTTGGACCTCATCAAATAGTAACTTTGGTCAACACAATACAGCATTGACTTGTGGAGTAAGTAGCGGTGTAGGTTCATCTTGGTGGACACGAGGAGGTTCAGTAACTGTAACAAGTCCTACAGTCAATCTGGCAGGTCATCAGGGACTATCGGTACAAGCATGGATAATGCAAGGCAATTATCAGTGTGGTGAAGAGCCAGACCAGAACGAAGATTTCTATCTAGAATACAAATCATCTACAAATCAATGGACGCAGATTCAGTACCTTCCAGGTTCGACTGTTGGTGGAACTGCTACTAACGTGAATTTCAACTTGCCATCGGATGCATATCATTCAACATTCCAAGTCAGAGGTCGCCAAACTACCGGTTCAGGAACATGCTGTGATTATTGGTTCTTTGACGATGTTATCGTTCCAGGAACTAGCGGTGCAAATCTAACAACTCGTTCTTTTGGTTGGTCTTCAAGTGCCGATGAAATAATCGAAGAGGGCAGGTATTCTCCAGTATTCATAGACTCCTTAATTCCGCAAGGATCTCACTTGAATTGGACGGTAATTGACGGAGATACGAATAATCCAATTCCAGGTTTAATCAACCGTTCAGGGCAATGGATTGATCTTTCAGTCGTAGATTGGAAGGTCCACAAGTCTCTAAAATTAAACCTTGAATTTGCATCTAATCAATCAGGCTCTTCACCCCGTTTGTATGGTATTTCAGGAGGGGGTAGAATCTATGATGATTTTAATTCCAATCCTGAAGATGACGGCTGGAAGTTTGATAATTCTACTTGGGATTTTTCTTCATCTGAACTAAGGGGTGATGCGAATTCAATTCTTCTTTCTCCAGAATTTGATATCAATATGCCCTTCTCATCATACAGATTTGAGTCGACCTTACAGGGCAGCGTGGAGACATTTGTATCAATAGATAGGGGCAATTGGACTCAACTTAATTCGTCTTCTCAAAAAGTGAATTTAGATAATTCAGCAGCGACGATTCAATTCCAGTATCAAGGATTAGCAAATGGTTGGTCAGCAGATAATATCAACATACAATTATACCCTACTACCTCTATTGAATCACCAAGAATGGATATTGATAACGATGGAAGAAACGAGTGGTCAGTAAGTGACCCAGATGTTGGCACATGGGGTAATCAAGATGTTTTTTACGGCGGTAATTCTAGTTCGATCGTCGATGTTGGATTAAATCCCACCTCATGGCATAATTTGTTAATTCCTAGAAATGCAAAATCGTTCGAAGTATCTGCAGATGATGTGGGTTTGGTTGGCTTAGGCGTCCAAACGGTCGCCCTTTGGGTAGGTAACCAGATGATTTCTCAAACGGGTGGAAATGGGTATGTCGATGGTTTGAGGTTATCACTGAATGCAAGTGAAGTAGAACTTCTAAATCTAGAAACTTCTAGTACTCCTGCGATAAAGCAAATTGGTGGAACTGATTTTGTAGTTGGTAAAATCGAACTGATTTCTGATGCCGGAAAACAAAGATTGGGCGGATTAACCATCATGTATGAAGCTAAGGATAATGTCAGTGCTACTGCAATAGATGAAGTTGTATTGGCTATGAATCGAGCAAGACTTGATTCGAGTAAGTCTTCTAATCTGCCTCTTATCTTCAACGCTGATTCAGCATGTACACTTGAGGTTAGTATTCATTCTTCGACTTCTTCAGGCGATGTGACGATCGGTTCAATGACCTGGGATAATGATTCACAGACTCTAACCCCTTCACAGAAGTGGAGAGAAGTCAATACGAGAGCCCAAATCCATTCATCATCCCCTCATCGTCTTATTTTGAATCTTTATTCAGATGACAAAGCCGCAATGTGGTTCATCCCTCTTCTTGGAGGAAATACCATCTCAACGGGAGATCATGAGACATTAATTCTATCACCTGATGGCATAAACCATTCTTCATCTCAAGGAATTCATGATTTAGTGACTAGTTTTAGAACTTCACAATCCTTTGACGACCAAACTAATCTTCGACTTGAAACACGTATACAGTTGACTAATGGCGTTGTATCAATGCCTGTCCTCGAGACTTGGTCAACATCTGCAATCGACAACGATTTGCGCATAGAATCAATGGAGATGTATACTGACAGGGGTATCCTTGAATCCGATACATCATTCTTGATGGCTGAAGACAATTTGACCTTCAACATTGATATTGGTTTCGAAAATGGTGCGATAGATGACAGGCCTTACAACGGTGAATTTGAGATTACATTAACACGAAATGGTCTATTGATTGCCAACACTACCGAATATGACGGAGATTATTGGGTTGTTAAAACTAGGGCTCCTTTCACAAGTGGAAACGTGTCCTATGTGACTGAGTTAACCCCGCTTGCAGGTGGTGACCTTGGTAACCCGGTGTTGATTAATCGGACATTTTCAATCGATCCTCTAGCCCCTGTAGTCGCAGGTGCTAACATTCGGTATTTTGACCATTTAGAAGCATCCCAAAGTCAACAAATCATAGTCAACATTACAGATCAACCTGTTTTACCTTCCAATGTTACCTTGATGTTATGGACTCAATGGTCTAATGACCTAAATGGTGATGGACTACCAAATGAAGGTGAGTACATTGCTCGAGGCATGACTATTCCAAATAATCTCGAACAGACATATGGTTCATATCTGTTGACAATAGATGACACTGCGGCATATCCTGGAGAGAAAGTTGCAGGTTATGTAATTGGAAGTGACCCTTCAGGTCAGGTCTTGTTGGGTGGTGGTTCTGGATTGACCGATGACCATTTATTCATGTATCAGATAAGTAGTGATGGAGTTCCTTTAATCGATAATGATGGATTTGAATGGACTGAAGGACGTAGGGCATGGCTACATCCTGGCCAGACATACGGTTTGAATGTCTCATTCACAGAATTGAACGGAATATCTGATGTTGAGTCTGTTGAGGTATTTTTAGCAGATAATATCGTTAGTGACAAGTTATCTCTTAGATGGAATTCAAACACCCGTCAGTGTATCAGTGAAACCGCTCATATTGTAATAAAAACATGTAAATTGAATGATGAAAATGGGTTAACTCCGGGTGCATACGACAAGGAACTAGTCCTATACCTTGAACTGGTGCCGCAATGGACTTTACCTGATTTAGGGGATACAAGGAGAGAACCAGTAGTGATAATCACCGACCGTTCAGGAAATTTAGATATTGCAAACTTCCCGCAAAACCGCTGGAGATTTTCTGCAGAAATGATGATTCCAAATGAACTATCTCTTTGGGTTGAAAATGGAGCAACAATAGAAGATGGAGCCAGAGTTTCTCCAGGTTCTTCAATGGAGTTATCTGGCGATTTAATCTTTGTTAAAAGTTCGGAAAAACCACACTTCGATTGTGATATTGAAGTACGACTTAATGGGGTTAGGACCGCTACTGTTGCGATTGATGGATTATTTACTGCAGCCATCAATGCCCCGGTTATTTCAGGGCAACACGCTATGACTTGGAATGTTGATTGTATGCCTGAACAGGGCATTGACCTCACCAGCCCTACCGAGGCTGTAAAATGGATTCTAGTAGATGCAGTTGGACCTCAAGTAGTAGAATTCTCGTCTCCTCGTGAGTCATCTATTTTACAAACAGAACAACATGATGTGAGAGTTGTAATCTCTGAAAATTATGGTATTGATCCAAATTCTGTCGAATTGATTTGGTGGGTAACTACTATCGATGCAAACGATGCTATTGCTTCAGGAGAATCAATGCTCCAACTGGATGGAAATGAGAGTTCAGGGTTACGTTTAGAATTCACAGGCTCAATCGATTTATCTAAAATTTCGCCTGGTATACTTAGCGAACAAGTCGTTCTTAAAATCAGATTTGAGGGTAGAGATATTGCTGGTAATCAATTTGAAAAGGCAAGTAATAGTGAATCATCTCCTGCAGGAGAATGGAATTTAGTACACCACGTTCCGGAAATAAATCTTGAAAGAAGCGGAATAGAGTTATCAAAAACCAATCTTGAGGTTGATGAACCTACAATTATTCAGATTCACGTTCGCAATTCAGGAATGCTAGGCGGGGATGCTAATCTCAAAGTTGAGATTGTTGACCTTAACGGAGAACGCTCTGTATTGACAAAGACCTCAGTATTTGTCGAAGCTGAATCTGTATCAACAATTGTTGTGGATTGGAAACCAGAATCACCTGGAATCCAAAGAGTAGAAGTTACTTTGACCGAGCAAATAGAAACATCGGAATTTATCGATGTAGAGCCAATGCAAGAAAGGTCATTCCTCGAAGATAGTATTGGTTCCACTAATCCTTGGATTCTTGGATTTACACTGATAATGTCTGCTGTTGGAATCATCTTCATACTTTCTTGGATGCGACTTGCTACTGCACGTCAGGGCGAATCAGAATTGGATTGGGAATACGAGGAAGAGGAAGAAGATGAAGATTAGTTTGAATGCAAAAGCATAGAGACTAATTTTCTATGGGCAAGAATGGGGGAGAGTAATGGCATCGAAAATCGCATTGCTTCAAGTCAACCCTGTCGTGGGAGATATTAGCGGCAATTCTTCTCTGATCAAGTCGCTAGCAGACCGTGCCGCTCAAGCAGGTGCTAGTTTAGCAGTAACTACGGAACTTGCTATCAGTGGTTACCCGCCTCGAGACTTATTGTTACAATCAGATTTCGTTGATACTTGTCATGATACCGCTAGTTCGATGGACTCTTCAATTCCTATATTGGTGGGAACCCCTGTTCCACCTCATGCTGAAAGGTCACTTCCAGGTAATGGAGTAGTCCGTGCGGGAGACTCTGTGAGAGAGGTTACCCGTAAACAACTTCTTCCAACATACGATGTGTTCGATGAAGCAAGGTATTTCGAAGCCGACGAAAGACCTGGAATTGCTAGAACTATTGCTGGTTTGGATATTGGCGTTACTATTTGTGAAGATGCTTGGCAACACTGCGGAGCAACTCCAAATGATTACGATAGTGACCCAATAGCGCAAATCGTTGAATGGGGACGTCAAGGAGTATTGCTTGATGCTACCGTCAATCTATCCGCCTCACCATATCACGCTAACAAATATGGAATTCGAATCGCGGTTGCTAGAAGTGCAGCATCTTCTTTGAATCATCCATTTCTCTTAGCCAATCAGGTTGGTGGTAATGATGACTTATTGTTCGATGGTCGTTCACTTATTGCATGGCCTAATGGTACAGTAGTAGTTGCTCCAGCTTGGGTAGAGGGTGTTCTCATAGCCGACCTTTCCAGTCCTGAAGATTGTCACTGGCTAGGTAAAGGAGAGGTTACTATCCTTGCTCCAAATGAAGACTTCCCAGATAGTGAGCACGACTTGTTAGATGCGATTATAGTTGGATTATCGGATTATTGTAAAAAGAGTGGAATTTCAAAGATTGTTCTAGGATTATCTGGTGGAATCGATTCTGCTCTAGCCGCTTGTGTTGCAAGCGCTGCGGTTGGCCCAACTAATGTCACAGGGATTTCGATGCCGTCTAGGCATTCAAGCCAACATAGTATTGATGATGCAAAGGCTACGGCCAAGGCATTAGGAATCAATTTCTCAATTCAGCCAATTACA
>MDSY01020922.1_pt1 | contig 12890 bp, 8 predicted proteins | sample 811131 | NCBI WGS metagenome assembly MDSY01 (sample SAMN05326643, study PRJNA326480) | marine metagenome | isolation source: seawater | place: Atlantic Ocean: South West | collected 2010
CTGGCGTGTTCCATGGAGGTTGTCGTCGCGTCGTACAAGACGGCGACGCTGAAGTTTCCCGCGATCCCGCGGCTCCTCGGCCTCGACGCCTTCGACGTGTCGTCCATCATCGAGCCGTTCGTGCGCGCGGACACCACGATGCCGCGCGAGGTGAAGAAGCACTTCAACGCGCTCGAGGAGACCATCATGGAGACGCTGGCGTGGTCGAAAGGGTCGTCGCTCTTCGGGTTCATGCGAGCGGCGGAGAGTGGGTACCTACCACCCAGGCCCGCCGCCGCGGCGCTCGCGGCGGTGTCCGGCGCCGCGGACAGCCCCGGGGCGACCGCCCCGGTCTCCCCCGGCGGCGACGCGAAGGTGATCAAGCGGGAGCGTTCGTTCTCCGTCGCCGCCGTCGGCGCGGAGGCGGCGTCGCACGACGAAAAGTCCCCGGAGGCGAGCCCGAGTAACTCGTCCGGGGGCGCGGGGGGTGACAAAGGCGACCACATCGCGGCGTTCTCCACCCCGCTCAAGGGTGCCACCACCCCGGCGAGGCCCGGGCAGGCTAAGCCGCGGCTGTCCATGGGCGGTGCCGACGCCGCGCCGTTGCCCAAGCGATTCGTTCGACCGGGTTCAAACACCCGAGCGGTTCAAGAGAAGACGGCTTCAAACTCAACCGAGGTTGGAGCCCCCGCGGACCCCGCGGTGGTCAACTCCCTGCGTGTGTTCTTCGCCAAGGTCATGCGGCTGAGTGCGAGGCGGCTGGCGGACCTGTGCGAGCGTCTCTCGTTGCCCCCCGCGCTGACGCAGCAGTCGTACGCTTTGACGGAGCACGCCCTTTACGAGCACACGACTTTGCTGTACAACCGCCATTTGGACCAGATCTTGTTGTGCGCGGTGTACGGCGCGTGCAAGGTGAACAAGGACAACATGCTGAAGGGCCGGACGGTTCCCTTTCGTGAGATTATCTACCAGTACGAGAAGCAGCCGCAGTGCCGCGAGGAGGTTTTCTGGACGGTGATTTTGACGCAGACGGATCCCGAGCTGGAGGTTAAGCAGCAAGGGGACATCATCGAGTTTTACAACAAGGTTTTCGTCCCCGAGATCAAGGCGTTCTTACTGTCGCTCAAGACGCGGTCGCCCGCGGTGAGCGCCGGCCCGTCGCCGATGAAGTCGCCGGGGGCGCCGATGTCACCGCTCCCCGCCGGGCTCCAATCCCCGCGGCGCATGCTCGGCGGTATCAAGCAGAACGTGTACGTATCCCCGATGCGCAGCGACAAGGCGCTCGCGTCCCTCGCCGGGACGTTCACGCCGAGGTCCAAGAGCCTGTACGCCTTCCTCGGGGAGAGCACGCACGCGTACCAGTCGCCGGCGCGGGACTTGAGTTTCATCAACAGGCGCATCTCGAGCTCGGCGGCGAAGGCGGCGGCGGCCAACGCCGTCGCCGGAGCCGGCGGGGTCGCCGCGGTGGCCGGTGAGGTCGCGGCGATGCCCAAGGCGGTGACTGGCGGCGGCGGGATGAAGCGGGACGGCCCGCCGACATTCGACGAGGGGCTTCACAGCCCCGGGGATGGCGGTAAGCCCCCGAAGGCGCCGAGGTTGGCGTGACGGACGATGATTGATTGATTGACCGGCGGTGACGTGATATTACTCACTCCGCCGTGTCCCCGATAGGGAACTGTAGATACGTAGGAGTGCGGGACCCCGTTCGAGACGTACGTGTCGATACCTCGCTACATATTACATAATACCAACCCGAGGGTCCTCTCTACTCGTGACTCTACGCGCAAACTCTAACTAGCATTAGCGGTGAGGTGTTCGACGGAGCCGGCGGCTAGGTCGAAGAAGATCTCCCGGCCGCTCTGCAGCGTGAGCGAGTGACCGGCGCGCTCGAATCGGTACTTCCAGCACCGCGCGCATCCCCCACCGTTCACCGCCGCATCGAACCGCCCCAACGCGGTCGCCGGGGGTATCACGTCGTCCTTCGCGCCCGTCAACAGACCGGTGGGCACTCTCCTCATCATCCTCGCGAGACCGCACTCGTCGGCGCTCACCTCCGACGCGTCTCCGTCGCCGTTGGCGCGCGTCAATCCGTACAGCTCCACCCCGGTGGCGAGGCTGACGCCCTTGCGCCACGTCAGCTCGTCCGCATCGCACTGCGCCTGTCCGGATTCGTCAAAGTCCATCGTTTTATCCCCATCTTTGCGGTCGCTGGGGCGGGCGCTGACCTCCAGTTTGTCCAGGATTGGAAACCTGGATAGGACGTGGAGGGTCCAGAGGACGGCGGTCGGGAACCGCGTCTTCATGCGGAGCAGCGGGTTGATGAGGACCACGCGTGTGATGCGCGCGTGTGGGCCGCCGGCGTCCATCAGCTCGTTCGCGGCGTAGACGGCCAGCGCGCCGCCCATCGACGATCCGACGATGGCGTATGGCTCGTTCGTGACGGACGGATGCGAGAGCACCTCGCGGATCCGCGCGAGGGACTTGGCTCGACCTCCCCACTGCCCGCGGACGTCCCAGAAGGATCCATCGCACGCGCCGTACCCGGGCAGGTCGAAGGCCAGGGCCCTGGCGCCGCGCTTGGCCAGACCCACCGCCAGCGCCCGGACGTTGGGGTTGCGGCAGTGGGAGTTCATGCCGTGAATGAGCAAGACGAGCTCGCCGGGGTTGGGGCCTCGTTTGGACCGATCGCCCGCGGGTTCGACGAGCTCGGCGCCGAAGGACATGTCATGCGAGAGGTCGGTGATGACCACATCGCCCGGGGCGTCCAGCTCCATCACCACGGTGCGGGGTGCGGTGCCGGAGTCCGCGGCCCCCCCGGGGACCCAAAAAGAAAAAGAATTTTACTCGGCCGTGCCAACTCAGCAGCTCACACCATGACGAGCGCGCTCCTCGCCCCGACACGCGCGTGCATCGCGCCCGCGCACCTCGCGCGTCGCCCGCGCCGTATCGCCAGATGCATAGTCAAGGCGACCGCCCCGGCGTCCGCGTCGCCCCCGCTCGCCCCCGCGCGCCAACACAACGCCACGCCTCGGCACCTCCGAGGATCTTCCTCGCCTAACGGTCGTGCGCAGCATCCGCGGGCGGTGACGTGCCGCGGCGCCGGCCCGCTCTTCGACGTCGCGGCGTCCACGTTCCGGGTCTCCTCCCTCGCGAACAACTCCGCGGCGCTCGCGTGCGTCGTCGCGGGAACCATCCTCGTCCTCCAGGCGCTCGACGACTCCGCGAGCGGCAAGACGAACAGGCTCCTGCTGCTCTCCGCGTGCATCTTCGCGCCGGGCGCCGTGACGACGTGGTGGCTTACGAGCGCCGGCCGCGCGGTGGCGTTCGGCGCGCTCGCGCTCAGAACCTTCCTCCTCGGCGGCTCCCTCGGCGTCTTCGGCCGGTTCGCCAAAGCGGTGGACGCGGTGACCACCTTCGGCTTGCTCGTCATCGCCGCGACGCCCGCGGCGATGAGCTGGCGGGGCACCAAGGCGGCGGCGGCGTTGAACGCGGCGCTGTGCGCGTACATGGTCTTCTCGCACATGCGCGGGGGCGGGGACTTCGCGACGGCGTCGCAGGGGCAGTACCTGAGCGCCGGGAGCGGGTTGAGGCTGGCGGCGACGTTGGGTTACTGCGCTTTGCTGGCGCTGGCGATTCCCGCGGTTGGCGCGCGATGGTGACGGGGTGGAGTCACCGACGGCGGTCCCGTTGCTGTGTGCGCTCGTGTGGTTTCATACGCGTGCGTGCGTGTGTGTGTGTGTGTGAAGCGGGACGTGGATCCGGCGGGTCCCGTATCGCGATTGCTTTCCTAGAAGTGTCAATGTATGTATCGATATCGTGTAAAGAAGAGTCGGTTCGTTTTTGTCGACGACTGGAATTTATAAATGACAATGAACGGTGCGCGCGCGGGGCGTCGCTTATTGTGGGCACACTCGGGTGAGGTGGCGGCACTCATGCGCCATCGGTGTGCGGAGATGAACAAGGATGAAACGGTTGGGTCGAGGGGAGCCCGTCGTTGAACTCGAAGAAAGGGAGCGCGGCGGTCGACTTCGCCGGCGCTCGTTTGGATTGGATTGGATTTGTCAATCACGCGACGGCGAGCACGGCTGCGGCGACGGCGCTGACGACGGCGAGAGACGCGCGGAGAGCGCCCGCGGGGGAGACCTTTGTGGAGACGTACTTGCAGCCCTCCGGGCCGTCGTCCTGGATGACTTTCATGGCGATTCCTTGATCATCATACTTTGCGTCCGCGTCGGCGGCGTTGAAGCTGTCGCCGACATCGCAGGTCGTGTCCATGATGTCGATGTAAGCCTGGCACTTGTCGTTGCAGGTGGAGCCGTCGGTTCCTCCTCCGCCTGTGCAGTAGAAGAGCTGGTCGAGGTCGGTGGACGTCGTCGCGGCGAGGGTGAAGCCCTGCACGCAGGTTTTGACGGAAGCGATGAGAAAGTCGTGAATGACCGCGTCGCATGCATCCTGCTTGTCAAGGCCATCTTCCGAGCGACCGGAGTTAACCTTGTATAGGTACCAGCTGAACGCGTCGTCGTTCCACTCCTTAACCGAGTTATCGGCGTCGTAGGTCCATTCCTTGTCCTTGCACGCGTCTTCGGCGGCCTGGAGGGCCGTCTTGCACGTAGAGGGGCAAACGCCAGCGTCGGACGCCACGCAGTCACTGTTGGTGACCACGTTGCTGAACGCCGTCGAGAGGGCGGTGTCGCAGGCGGCGTCCGCGGCGGCGTCGGCGCCGCGAGCGAACACCGCGGCGAACGCGACGGCGACGAAGATGAGCTTGGAGGTGGTGGATCGCATGGTGCGCGAGGTGGTGAGGGGCGCGGCGGACGATGCGCGGCGTGTTGTGCGGCGCGGCGGACGACGTAGAACGCGAATGCTTCCAATTTTTATCAAGTGACACATAATGACGTCATGCAAGAGACACTTAACTCGGGTCTGATTTTGGAGGAGAAACTCGGGCGAGTGAAGCAGCAACGATTCGCATACGAAGTGAGATGCAAAAAAAGTCACAAAACGTGTTGAAAACCCAGACACGAGATAAAATCGACGTGGGATCGTTGGGAATCGTTGGGTGATGCATCAAAGTCTGTCTTCCCCACTTTGGCGCGCGGAAAATAATTGGCTAATTTTAGGGGTATTGCCCATACGATGGTGGAGAAAAACCAAATCGAAATGAGCGGCGAGTCTTCAAATTGACCAGGGCATTCCGCTTTTTGAAGACTAAAAACTCGTTGAGTTTAGGCGTCATGGATCGGCATCGGAAAGGGGAACGTTATGATTTTCGCACGGACAGTTTGAAGAGCCTCACCTCACGGCTCCGGTACACGCGCGCATTCCCACCGTCGCGCACGGCGTATCGCTGCGTGACCGGAGGAACACATCGCATCGACGCACCCGACCGGTCGGCGACGAGCGAACGAGCCGCCGAGCGCGCAGGTACACCCGCGCATTCCCGGCGATAAGGCGTCGACCGCGCGCGACACCCTCTGCGTTTCATCTCGTCTCGGTCGGAGCGAGCCAGTGACTCACCGCCCGTCGCATCGCGCCCCACGTCTCGCGCGGGTGGCACGATGGATATCGAGAACATGACGCGCCGCGAGGTGCTGGACGCCAAGCTCGGCGACGAGGCGCGCCAGATCCCGCCGCGCCGCTTCGAGATCGTGCTCAGGTGCGTCGCGCGTCTCCCTCCTTCCCGCGGACACGGCCGCGAATCATCGATGGACGCGGACGCAATTTCTCCTCCTTCCCCCCAGCCGTGAACGCCCTTCCGCTCACGTATCCGCCCCGTGACGTCCCCCGCAGGAAACCTCTCGCGCCCGTCAACGGATGGAGCAACGTCCTGGCGCCCAAGAGCGCGTTCAAGACCCCGGGAATCACCCCCGGTGGCGCCACCACACGCCGGGTCAGCTTCAAGCCCGACCCCGCCGTCGCGAACGACGCCGCGTGGCAATCCTTGGAGACACCCGCGCAACGCCCCGCGGCGTCGCGCCGACGCGTCACCCACCGCAGGGCCGGCATGCGCGCGCGCAAGGGAACCGGTCGCGCCGTCGCCGCGCGCACGTTCTCGCTCGTCCTCCGCGCCCCGCACGAGCGAGTGGAAGCGGCGGCGGCGCGGATGGACGAGCGTGACGCGTCATTCGACGGCTCGAGGGCGAACGGCGCGCGGTCCATGTCCGCGTCCGCCGACTCCGCCGGCGACGGCAGCGGCGACAGCGTCAAGCCCGGCGACGCCTTCGACGAGGCGCGCGACCTCGGCTACTTCACGTCCGCGCGCAAGGTTGACTCGGCTCCCGAGATTGACGACACTTTTTCCACGGATCCCCCGTCGGCCATTGCGGCGGGGAGGCCCAGTTTGGTGCCGTACGCGCTCACGCCCACGGAGGAAGGAACCTTCGCGCACGGTGCCGCGGGTGCCCACCCCAACGTCCAGCGTCTCAACGACGTTCACATGGACGACGACGACGATTTCGGCGGCGGTTTCGGCGGCGGGTTCGACGACGATGTGGCCAACGACGACGCCGACGCGTTCTTCGGCGCCACCCCGGGTGACGCGAAGATGCTGGTGGACGGCGGCAACGACCCGATGACGGACCGCGGGGATGCCAAGCGCCCGCCCCTTCGCAAGCTCACCGGCGCCAAGCGCCCCGCGGGTACGCCGCATAAGCGCGAGCGTAAGCGGTTCGAGCGTCGCAAGAGTTTAACCGGCGCGGGTCTCCGCGACGATCTGATGGAAACGGAAGACGGCCGGCCGCTGCGACGGTCCACGCGCGAGCGGACCGCACCGCTGCAGTACTGGCGCGGCGAGACGAAGAAGTACTCGCGCGTGCACCAGTCCTTGCCCACCGTGAACATCGTCCGCACACGCACGCCCAACCCGCAGTGGCCGCTGGCGCCGACTCCGTATCACGCGCACGGCGCCGGCGCCGACGTCGTCATCACCGATCACGTCCGGGACTGGAGCCAGAAGGACTCGAGGCGGAAGAAGACACGCCGGCCGACGGAGGAGGAGAGCAGGCGCGCGGGTGAGGACGCGAGGAAGCGCGCGTTGGCGTTGGCGGACGTCGCGCACCTCTCCGACTCTGAGCTCGAAGACGACGAGGACGAGGAGGACGTCGAGATCGTCGAGCCCGTCGAGCCCGTCGTCGCGGCGGCGGAGGAGGAGCCCGTCTTGGCGATCGGCGCGGCGCCCGTCGAGGACGCGGAGACTGAGGTCACGACGGAGGCTGCGACCGCGGACGTGACAATCGACGAGGAGGTTGTCGCCCCGGTTGGCATGGAGGAGGATGGCGAGGTGGTCGTCGAGGAGGAGCAACCCGAGGAGGTGGTCGTCGTCGAGGAGGGACCCGAGGCGGTCGCCCCCGTCGAGGAACCCGAGGAGGAGACGACGGCCGTACCGGCGCCCACGCCGCTCGCCGTGGACGACGCCGTCACCGAGGAGGTACCCGCGGTCGGGCCGGCGCCGGACGTCGACGTCGACGTCACCGCCGCGGAGGAGGAGGACGCGGAGACTCCTCATACGGCGCCGGCGATTGAGCCCGTCGCCGAGGAGGAAAAAGCCGCCGCTCCGGATGAGGATGACGCGACGGCGGATGCGGACGTGATCATCTCGGATGCGAACGACATGAAGACGAACGACGATGACGTGTTCAAAAGGCCCGAGTCGCCACCGCGCCGGGTCACCCGCCGGTCCGCTCGCGCCGACCCGGACGACGCGACGGAGGCGGAGGACGCCGAGGAGGAGCGGTTACCCTCGACGACCGCCGCCGCGGGTGACATCGCGGAGAACGTCACCCACGCGCACGTCTCCTCGCCGCCAAGGACCCGAGTGACACGCCGCGTGAGGTCCGCGTCGCTCGCGTCCACGGGTCCCGACGACGCCGACGTCACCGTGGACGTCACCGCCGAGCTCGAGGAGGTTGACGTCGAGGAGGTTGACACGGATGCAAAGACGGTTTCGCCGCCCCGCCGCTCCACCCGGCGCAGCGCGAGGAACGTTGGGTCTGCAGAGGGACACGACGCGAGCAAGACGGTGTCGCCCAAGTCGACGGGCGGCGGGCGGCGGGTGACGCGGCGGTCCTCGCGAGCCGCGTCCGTCGCCGGCGACCTCGACGAGACGGTCCGCGTCGACGAGGAGTGAATACCTTAGCGCCACACGCGAGAGCTCACTTTGAGATACATACGACATATAACGGTAGTCTACGACACTAAACGGTGATACTACGACACGCGTTCTGATGAACTAACTAGGCGGTATGCACGCGGGTGACGCGCGGGCCGAGCTCGGTGAGCTGAAACCTCGCGTCGATGCGCCTCCTCGTCGTCGATTGAACGTCGCCGGTCAATCGCGCGAGGACGCCGGTGCGATGCTCGACGGATACGATCCCGTGTACGTCCGCGGCGCGACCGGTGGTGAGCCCGCGGCACCGCACGATGACGTCCGCGCGGCGGCGTGTATCGTCGAGCCACCGCGCGCGTTCGCCGCACGCGTCTCCGTGCGCCAGCGCGACGACGGCGACGGTATCCTCGGCGGCGCCGTTCAGGGATGAGACGGATGCGAGTAGCGATCCAATCGCGCGGTTGGCGTCTTCGTCGGATGCTTCGCACTCCGCGATGGCGTTGAGGGAATCGAAAACCACGCACGTGGCGTCGCGTGTGTCCCCGTCCGTGTCCCCGAGCGCGCGCGCGATGGCGCGGAACATGTCGCGAGCGCCGTCCAGCCCGCGCGCGCTCCCATCGCGCGTGTGCGCCTCGACACCCTCTCGTTTGGAATCCCCGTCGCGACCGGCGCACCACGCGAACGGCGCGGTGAGCGCGTCGACGACCACCAGCGCGCCGCTCGCGACGTCCGCGCGGAGGTTACGGCCGAGCTTACCCATCACCCGCGCGTGATGCGCGAAGTCCTGCTCCGCGCACACCAGGCACACGCGCGTGTGTGGCCCGGCCCCGCCGCCGCCCTCGGACGAGCCACCACGATGCCCCACACCACCCAACGCGCGCTGGAGTAAGTGCGCGAGGACGAAGCCACCGCCCGCGGCGAGCTCGTCCTCGACGAGCACGTTCACGCCGGGGGGTAGCGGTCCCGCGCGCATGCCCAGCGCATCGTCCATGGCGCCCTCGCGGTCCATCACGAGGGCCGGCGCGACGACGCAATGTGAAGATTGTAAAGGCGGAGAAAGTCGTGAAGAGAACTCTACAGACGTCTCGGCCTCCGCAGTCGCTTACATTAAATACGTCAACGATGCTCCCTCCCGTGCCGCACGCAACCTATCGCCGGCTCCCTAAAACTCTTACTCCGGTGCGTCTCCGGACGCCGCCGCGCCCCGTCACCCCCACTCGCCCCAACGGTCCCCTTCTCACTCAACGTACTCCGCTCGCACCCGTGCTGAAAAAGACTCGGATTGGCGAACCGAACCACGTGCTGCCGCGGCGGCGCCCCCACCGCGCCGTCGTCCGGCTCGTCCCCGTCGTCAACGGGCCCGAAGCTTATGTCGCGTATGAGCCAATCGGGTGGCGCGTCACCGAGCCGGTCCAGCAGCGCCTCCGCCACGCGGCTCGCCATCCCGGGACAGAACAGCATCGCCTGCGTGTTGGCAACGAACCGGCCCCGTTCCCCATCCTTCACCTGGCATTTACCCTCGGTGTACAGCACGAACATGTCAAAGTCACACGAGGTGCGCACAGCTGTGTCGGCACCCTCGGCACCCTTACCACCCGCGTACGGCGCGATGAGCGCCCGAAGCTTAGCCTCCCACCTCTTGGTGGGTATCACGTCATCCTCAAGGAACAGCGTCAGGGGCGAATCCATCGATGAATGAGCGCCCGATCCGATCGGGGTGTCCGCCAACGTCAACGCGTTCGCGGCGTCCACCGTCTCGCGCCAGTACCACTCGAACCGTTCCCGTGAGTCACCAGGTATCCGCCGGAGGTAGTCAGATGGCTCGGGGACCAACGAAGCTCCGCGCCGTGACACGTGCGTCACGCACCGGCTCATCGGCGCATTCTCAGATTTCAACAATGCGCACAGCTGTGCGTCTGACGTGGACACCACCACGTCCAAAGGCACGCGCGACTCCATCCACGCGTCGTCGCGGAGCGCGGGGAGGAGCGCCTTGGTGAGGTGCTCGCGGCGTTGGGGCGTCGCGGAGATGACCACGCGGATGCGACCCGCGAAAGGTACACGATCGCGACGGCGATCTCGCGCGGGTTTTTTCCGATCTTTAGCCGCGGTCCCTCGATCCTTCGCTTCCGGTTCTGCTTCCTCCTTCGGGTCGATGCCGTGTGAGCGCTGATACTCGCCCACGCGCTCGTCCATCCGCCGCAACACCTCTGGGTCCCCGCCGTCCGCGTTCGCTTTGGCCGCGACGGTCCACGGCTTGGGCGGCCCTTCCCCCGCTCGGTCACCACCCGCCATCCATTCCCCTTTCTTCACCCACACCAGCCGGTGCGGGTCGAACTCGTCGCCGTCCATGTCACCGCGCATCGCCTTCTTAAACTTGGTGTGTCCGAGCCAGTGGTTCAGCGTGTCGTGCGGGTTCACGGGCGGGTCCCACTCGCCGTGAAAGTCCGCGCCGCCCGCGACGTGGCTCAGGTTACGTTCCGATAGGTATTGCGTCCACTTTGGAAGGATCGGGGGTGAGGCCATGGCGTTGTTGAAAGCCGTGTTGCCGAGCCATCGGTCCAGCCGCGCCTGTGCGTCCGGGTCGCACGTCGGGTAGCAGTCCCTCTTCGCGTCGTGACCAGGATCCACGCCGCCTCGGTCCTCGACCCGTGAACCCCCCTCGAACGGACCCAACCTCCGCGGGCGGGCGTTGGAATCGACGAGTTTGATCGCAACGTTTGCCCCGCCCCCGTCGCGCGATGCCCAGCCCGGGTGCGCCTCGTCGAAGTTCCGTCCTCCGTGGTTCCGCTCGACGCCCTCCAGGATGCGCGTGAACGTGATCACGCACACCAGCGTCCACGCGCACGCCAGCGCGACCAGCCCGCCGGCGGTCGCGACCCTCATCGTCCCAGTCGCTCTGACGAATGAATTCTCGTCGTCGTCAGTTAAATTTATAAAATACTCGGATCCTTCCGCGTGCCCCATCCAGAACGGGGGGCGCCGGTGTTCTCGAAGCGTCGCATGTGCCGGATTTGTCGCGCGCGGGGGCTGCGTCGAAGCGCGGATCTCGCGGTGGTGACGCGCGCCGACGTCCGCCCCCCACCCCCGCCCGAACCCGGCGACGACGCGGACGCGGGCGATGGGACGATACTCTGCGGGACCGTCGGCGGTGCGTTCAACGCCGAGGAGGGTGCCCACGGTGCCGACACAGCTGTGCACGACGACGGCGACGAGGACGGCGACGACGCGTGGCATCGCGTGGTCGTCGGCGCGGGGGTCGCCGGCGTGTGCTGCGCCGAGGAGCTCGCGCGACAACGCCCGCACGACCGCGTCACCCTCGTGAGCTCCGACGACGCCATCAAAGCGGTGACCAACGTGAGACGAGTGACGCGAGTCCTCGAGACGTTCGACGTCACGAACAAACCGCACGGCGCGTTGAGGTACCCGAACCTCACCGTCGTCCAGGGGATCGTGGAGGCGTTCGACGGCGACGAATCCACCCTCGTCGTCCGTCGACTCGACATTGGAGGAGACACAAAGGGACCATCCTATGGGAACTCAACGTCGACACACACAAACGCATCGGGAACAAACTCGGAGATCAAACTCAAGTTCGACCAGCTGTGCGTGTGCGTGGGCGCGGAACCCAGGCGCGCGCTGGACCCAAACCCAACCACCGACCCTCACGACGTGTACGATTCCATCGCGGTGACGGTGCGGGACACGGAGAGCGTCGAGGATCTTCGCGAACGGCTGGGCGCTGTTAACTCAGTCGTCGTCGCGGGAAACGGGGGCATCGCCATGGAGCTGGTGCAGGCGCTGTGCTGGGATCCCGGGGGTGCCGAGGGGGGTGCCGAGGGGGGTGCCGAGGACACAGCTGTGCACGATGATGACGACGACGATGTTCCGACCCTCGTGTGGCTGTGCAAACATCCGAGCATCGGCGACGCCTTCTTCGACCGGGACGCGTCTGACTTTCTCTTGAACGAACTCCAGCGGCGGACCTCCTCGAGCACGACGTCAACCGATGAGAAGAAACACAGCGACGATGAGAACATCGATCTCCGCGACGATGCCGGGAGATATAAGCGGAGGAGGACGGAGATCCGGTCGGGACCCCGGGGAGGCGCGGCGGGTCCCGACTGGACCGCGAGGCTGACTTCTAAGAACACTAAGAGTAAGGGTTCGGTACTGAGAGGCAAACGATTCAGGCTACGCGTGGTGACCGACGCGCATCTCGCGCGGTTGGAGAGGGACGGTGGGATCGGTGGAGAGACGTTCGCGGTCCTCGGCGACGGGACGCGGCTGCGGACGGACCTGCTCGTCTCAGCCGCGGGGGTGGACCCGGCGCCGAGGATCCAATGGCTCCCGATTGAAAAATTCCCCCGCGGCGTCGACGGCGGTTTGGCGGTGGACGGCTCCCAACGTACGCTCGGACCGCACGCGTCGTCGGTGTTCGCCGCCGGGGACTGCGCCAGCATGGAACATCGCGAGCTGAGCATGCATTCCGGGGATGGCACCGTGAACCAGTGGTTTCAGATGAGGCTCTGGTCACAGGCGCGGCAGTCTGGGACTTTCGCGGCGAGGGTACGTGTTTTTTTTTGGTTATTTTTGGTTATTTTTTTGGTTTTTTGGTTATTTGGTTTTCTCCCCGCACTGTTTGCTCACATATAAACTTTGTGTGTTTTCAGGTCATGTGCGGCGAGTGCGACGAATCCGCGTGGGGTTTCAACTACGAGCTCTTCACGCACCAGACTACGTTCTTCGGTATGAAGTGCGTGTTTCTCGGGTGTTACAACGGGCAGAAGCTCGGGGCCGTGGACGA
>MDSY01057716.1_pt1 | contig 12888 bp, 13 predicted proteins | sample 811131 | NCBI WGS metagenome assembly MDSY01 (sample SAMN05326643, study PRJNA326480) | marine metagenome | isolation source: seawater | place: Atlantic Ocean: South West | collected 2010
AGATACGATTATTCTTCTTCTAGAGTCAATATTTTTTTCCCTCTTTTAGTTGGCACTACTTTAATTTCTCCTCCAGAAAATTTATTTTTTAATGAGACGATGTCAACATAATTATTTAGAAAAATTGCTAATGCTGCTACTTCAGAATGTGGTTGACTTCCTATTGAAATATTATAATCTGCTAATCCATAAACTTCTCCTGGGACTTTGGTACCTCCAACAACTATCAATATTGACTCATCAAAAGGAAATTTATCCAATATATCTTCCATCTTTTCTCCGTACATCGTCAAATGGACTATTAAGGTATTTTTATCTTTTGCAGTTTTACGAAGTAAGCGTAATGGCTTAGGTTCATAACGACAAATAAATTCTCCTCCAAAACGATTTGAAACTGAGTTCCAAGTCAGAAGAGGAGATGGATCTTCTTCTCCTGATAGTATTATTTCATCCGCACCAAATGCTCTTGCAGTAAGCCCCAAGTGAGAAGTTATTCGCTTATCTCTCTCTCGTCTATGACCTAGTCTAAGTACTGATATTGAAGTATTCATCTTATCCAAACTTCCCATTAGTATGAATTTTCATCTTCATTAGGGCCTGTATTATCCTCATAATTATTTTTAGACAAGACATCGATGCCCATATTGACCATACTTGAGCTAACCCATTGAAGTAATAGAGCATCAAAGAAAAACTTAGAAGAAAGGAAAATCATTGTTGCAAGTACAAAGAGACGTCCGGATGCAAAAATTGCAGATTCAGCACCCAATTCTTCAAAATTTAATATCAGGGGTTCAAGAATATAAAAAATTCCAAGTACAATCAATAATCCGCCCAAATTAGAAATTGTTGCATTTCCCTTTTCTCTTCCCATTATCATGACTAATGTGGCCATGAATATTATTATTGCAACCACAATACTTAAAGTTTCAAATTCAAACTGGCCGATCATAGAAACAGGGATATTAGAGTCATTAACTTGAACGCCACCTTTTTTTATAGAAATCCACCAGAATAGTAAACTAGTCATCAGAAGTGCACCGGATGCCAATCCTCTCTGGTTTATCATTTCCTTTACATGATGAGAATCTTTTGGCTTTAACCTCTGAATTATTGAATCCATAATAAATAACGTCTGGTTATCAGGAGAGTTACTATGGTCACCTCCGATTTGATTCTGTGAGACTTCATCGTCGATGCCCTCTCCGATTACCATATACGGCTTGTCTCTCCGTCACATCATAAAGGATACGCAGAATGGGAGTACAATATGGCTGACTGGCGACCTATTATGAAACGCCGAAAAAATGGATTTCCGAGAATAATGGGCGTCATAAATTTGACTCCTGATTCGTTTTTTAAGAATTCTCGACTTAATAATATAGATTTAATTGTGGAAAGAGCAATTTACATGGCTGATAATGGTGCGGATTGGATAGATATAGGTGGAGAATCAACTAGGCCAGGAGCAGAATTTGTATCCTCCGAAATGGAACTACTTAGAATTTCTAAAGCAATTGAGTATGTTCGGGATGCATTGCCCGATATTGGGATATCAATAGATACTAGAAAATCAGTGGTTGCGAAAGAGGCGATTATAAATGGTGCTGACATGATAAATGATGTTTCTGGATTATCAGATTTAGAAATGAAGAGTACCGTCTTGGAGAGTAAGTGCCCCATTTGTATTATGCACATGAAGGGTTTACCAAGAAATATGCAAAATAATCCAAGTTATGACAATGTTATTAAAGATATAAATTATTTCTTTGAAAGTAAAAACAGAGAGTTAGCTGAATTTGGAATTGATTCAAAATACATAATTAATGATCCAGGAATAGGTTTTGGCAAATTACTTGAGCATAATCTTCAACTTCTATCAGCAGGAAGAGAAATATTACCGGATAGAGAAATTTCATTAATGTGGGGGGTCAGTAGAAAGAAATTATTTGCAGATCTTTTAGGAAGAGATGAAAATATAGACAGACTCGCAGGCACATTAGGAGTTGCAGCAATGGCACCATCAAAAGAAGTAGATATAATCAGAGTTCACGATGTTGCAGAACATAATGACCTATATCTCTCAATGGGAGCAATTAAGTGATATTATGTCTGAATATTTATCTAGTGATGTTCATGAAATTGATCATAATCTAAGGATAATCGGAACTGCACACATTAGTAAGAAGTCGATCGCTACTGTAGAATTACAAATTAAAGAGTGGGGGCCCGACATAGTTGCTGTAGAATTGTGCAAATCAAGATTGAAATCACTTAAAGAGCCTGATTCATTAGAATCAGAGACTTTGCTTAAAATCATTAATGATGGTAAGGCCCCAATGGTATTGTTGCAATCTGCTTTATCGGCAGAGCAGAGAAGAATGGGATTAACCACTGGTGAAAAGCCAGGAGCAGAATTATTGGCGGCTGTTAAGGCATCAGAAGATAATGATATTCCAATTGAGTTGATTGATAGGGATGTGATAATAACTTTAAGAAGAGCATGGGCGAAAATGAAATTTGTTGAAAAATGTAAAGTTATGTATGCAATGCTTTGGTCAGAAGATGATGATGAATTACAAATAGATGATTTACTGGAAGATTCCGACATGCTAAGCAATATGCTAGAAGAAGCGCGTAATATTGCCCCAGGAGCAGGAATTGCTTTGATTGATGAGCGAGACGTATATTTATCGGAACGGATTAGGCAAATAAGAGATAGAGGGAAGATTCTAGCTGTCGTTGGTGCAGGGCATGTTGAAGGAATTAAAAAGAATCTGACAAAGCTCGATAATAATTCAAGTTCAATTTTAAGTGAATTAAATGAAATCCCAAATAAATCTAAATTACCTAAATTAATTATGATGATTGTTCCTTTGATTATTTTTTCTGCAATAGGTTGGTTAGCATATAAAGGAGAATTTACCGCGGTATTAGAAGTTGCTAAAACTTGGATCATATTGAATATGATATTTGCAGGGTTAGGCATAATTTTAGCAAGGGGGCACCCAGTTTCAGTAATCGTGGGGGCAATTGCTTCACCGATAACTTCCTTAAATCCGACAATAGCAGCTGGATGGTTTGCAGGATATACGCAGTTCAAGATGTCGCCCCCCACAGGTAGAGATGCTAAGGAATTTTTAATAATGGATAAAGTATCAGTATTTTGGAAAAATAACGTCGGAAAAGTCCTTCTGGTTACTGTTTTCGGTAATATTGGTTCTTCAATTGGTGCGTGGCTTGGCGCTGCAGGAATAGTGAGCCTAGTTCTTGGAATATGATGGAGTTTATTATGAAAGAAGCTAAGGGAATAAATGTAGCATTCACCATAGCATTAATTGCTTATCTAATTAATTCTCTCCTATTACCTAATATTTCGATTAAAGTTAGTATAGGTGCCAGTACTATTGCTTTAATTTTTGGATCAATCTCTGCATTTTTAATTAGTGACATTGCTATGGGTGGCAAATGGATGATTAGCAAGATAATGCCGATAACAATAATATTCTTAGGATTTGGACTAAATCTAACATCATTCTTTGATCCAAAAATAGGATTAATTGGATTATTTGCTATTATCGCTACTGGGATTAGCAGTTTTGGAATGTGCTACATAATTGGGAAATATATGAATATAGATTTGGCAACATGCATAGCACTAGGAACTGGAGGTGCAATTTGTGGAAATAGTGCCGTAATCGCGGTCTCACCCGGACTTAAATTAAAAGAGGAAAATGTGGGAGTGATATTGGCAATAATCAATATATTAGGATTAATAACATTCTTGATAATACCAGTCTTATCCTCTTTTCTTGGATTAACGGAACAACAAGCAGGCATTTGGGCAGGGGCAACCATTCATGCAGTCCCGCAAGCAATTGCTGCGGGTGAGGCAATTGGAGGTGAAGCAATTGCAATTACAACTGCGATTAAGCTTTCTAGAGTTAGCTTATTGATCATATTAGTTCCAATTTGCTTAATAATTGGAAATAAAATAAGTGATGGCGAACAAAGTCCTGTAAGAATTGGAAGTATTCCGTACTTCATACCCGGATTCATTATTTCCTCGATTTTATCCACATTTTTCCTTCCATTAGGAATTTCTGAATTTCTAACAACTCTTGGAAAATATTTGTTACTGCCCCTTCTTGCATCAGTTGGTTTCTTCATTACAAAGGAAAGTATGAGAAAAGCAGGCGGGCCGATCCTGATACTCGGAATTATTGCTACATCAGCAATGTTGTTTTCAAGTTATATTGCAATAATATTGTTATCATAATAAAAGGTAGGTTTTATATGGAAATTATATCAGTAATAGCAGTTATTTTAATTCTCTTGACTGCATTTATGTTCTCTCCCTTAGGATTAGGAGGAGGGATATTCTATTTACCAATTTTCTTATATTTATTAAAATGGGAAATTCATTTAGCCATATTGGGTTCAATATCATTAGTCTTAACAGTATCAATAGGCAGTAGGATGGCACATGTAAAAGGAGGATATGCTGACAAAGATGTTGCAAAAATTGGAATACCTTTTGCATTAATAGGAGTAATCTGCGGTACAGTCATTAGTTCTAAATTAATAGATTATTTTGGAGATTTGGTAATTAAATTGGCGGCTTCATTTTTATTAATATGGGTCATTATTAGTACTGTAAATAATATATTTAAAGATGAAAATATTGAAAATGATATTTTTAATTTAGAACTAATAACAACAAATTCATCAAATAAATATAAATTATTATGTTTTTTTGGAGGAACTACATCTGGTGCATTGGGCATAGGAGGGGGTATGCTATTTGTTACTTTTCATAGAGCATTATTCAATTGGAAACCACATAGAGCCGCAGGAACTTCATACATTATAGAAACATGGATTGTTCCTGTTGGGATAATATCCCATTTAATTATAGACCAGAGTGGTCCAGAATTATTTAATGAATTAGGATTATGGATATTATTTATCGGATTTATTGTATTTTTATCTTCTTGGTTAGGGGCTAAGACAGCAATAAAAATCATTCCACAGGATTTCTTAATTTATCCATTCTTAGTCGCAATTATACTAAGCCTAATAAGATACAGTATAGATATATTTAGTTATTATTAGATAGAGATTCTATTAACACTGCAATTCCTTGACCTCCTCCTATGCATGCTGTTGCTACTCCATATCTTCCTCCGCATCGCTTTAATTCATGAGCAAGCGTCAGAATTAAGCGAGTTCCAGTTGCTGCAAGTGGGTGACCAAGTCCTACAGCGCCGCCATTTACATTAACTTTTGAGACATCTAAATTTAATTCTTTAACGCACGCGACAAGTTGCCCAGAAAAGGCTTCATTAATCTCCCATCTATCTATATCATCTACTTTTAACCCTGCTTTCTTTAACGCCAATCTGCTACTGGGGACGGGGCCATAGGCCATAATGGCGGGTTCTAAGCCGACTATTCCCCAGCTAATTATTTTAGCAAGGGAGATATCTCCATCTTTAGCAGCCCTGCTTGCAGATTTTAGAACTACAGCAGCCGCACCGTCAACGACACCAGATGCATTTCCAGCAGTAACTAAAGAATTGGGGCCAAAATGAGCTCTGAGTTTTGAAAGAGATTCCAGCGAAGTTCCTCGTACAAAATGATCTTCGTCGGATGATGTCACTAATCCATTTGGAGTATCCACATTAATAATTTCATCTTTAAAAATACCTTTATCAATACTTAATTCCGTACGTTGGTGACTAAGGACTGCAAATGAATCTGCTTCTTGACGTGTAATATTCATCCGTGAGCATAGCTCATCACTAGTTTGGGCCATAAAATATCCAGGGACATTATCCTTTAAATTTGTGAATAAGTAATCTTCCATATCCTTTGGTAGTTCAAAACCTTCTTTTGGAGGGCGGCCTAATTTGTAAGTCTCCCTCATTCCTCTAAGGACATGAGGGGCTTGACTAAGATTTTCCATTCCTCCCGAAATAACTACTTCTGCTTCTCCCAGCATAATCAGTTGGGCGCCATAAATAATTGATTGGGCGCCGCTTCCACATAGGCGATTTAATGTCAACATTGGAACTTCTTGAGGGATTCCCGCTTTGAGACCTGAATGTCTAGCGCCAAAAATAGCTTGATCCGAAGTTTGAAGTGCGTGACCCATGACAACATGATTTACTGATTTTGGATCCGTATTCGTAATATCTAAAGCGCCTTTTATTGCTATGGAACCTAAGTCTTCTGCAGAAATTTCTGACAGCCTTCCTCCGGTGATTCCATCTCCTCTTTTACCGCCTAACCACTCACAAAATGGAGTTCTAGCTCCTCCAACAATAACTACGTCTTCCATGTCCATGACACTCCATGGAGGTAGCGTTCATGAGTCTAACTATCTAAGGTTATCAAGAATCATCAGTAGACTGATTTAGTGACCCCAAATAATCAGGTAAATCTACACCTGCCATCTTTGCAACATCATGTATTGGAGGTAAACTCTGTACTAAACTACTGACAAAATTACTTGTTGCGGATGTACCATCGCCCGATGCATTTCCTCCATCCCAGACTGTGATTTTATCAATTTTCAAGTTACGTATTGCTTCCACTTGGGCTGAAACCATAGATTCAATTTTCTCTACCATAAGTAGAGTTGCGGCAGCCTTAGCGTCACCTGAAGCACTAGAAACAAGCTTAGCATAACCTTCAGCTTTGGCTTCCAATAATTGTTGAACACCTTCAGCTTCAGCTTTATACTTAGCCAATAATCCATCGGCTTCACCTTGTGCTACGAGACGGATACGTTGTGCTTCTGCATTTGCTGCAATTTCTATTTGTTGCTTTTGAATTTCCTCACGCACGATTTCTTGTGCCTTTAGTGTCTCTTCTGCCTCATCATATTTAGCACGTTGAATAGATGCTTCAGCGTTGGCCTTTGCAACTTCTGCATCTTGTTTTGCCGATGCTTGTGCTATTTCCAATTGGGCATTTGATCTAGCAATTGATTCCTTCGCAGTATTTTCTCCTGTGATGGCAAATGCTTCTTGCTCTTCTACGAAAGTACGTCTATCTGCTTCTGCTTGCTTTTGCCCCTTTACTGCTTGTGCATTGTTATCTGCAACTTGGATTTCTTTTTCTCTTCTAGCTAAGGATGATCCGATTGCACCATCTCTTTCAGCATTTGAAACATCCACCAATGCATTATTAACAGCAGTTGCGGCAGCTTTCTTCCCTATACTGTCTATGTACATTGAGTCATCAGTAATGTCAACTAAATTCACATTTATGAGATATAATCCTATTTTTAAGAGTTCAGTATCTACGTTTTTCTGAATTTCAAAAAGGAAAGCTTCCCTATCTTGATTTATTTGTTCGATAGTAAGTGACGCAACTGTTAAACGTAATTGACCCAAAATTATATCCGCAGCCATAGATTCAATATCTGCAATATTAAGTCCCAGTAGGCGGTTAGCAGCATTAGACATAACAGGTGGTTCGGTACTTATAGCAACAGTGAAGGTACTTGGAATGCTTATTCTAATATTTTGTTTAGATAATGCATTTTCAAGTGGTATGGAAATTGTAATTGGAGTCAATGGAAGAAAGGCATAATCTTGAATCAGTGGCCACACCAAGGTTGCACCACCATGAATTGTTTTTGAAGCCCTACCTTTTTCAGTTCTACCATATACTACCATAATTTTATCAGGAGGGCATCTCTTGTATCTTTGAGCAAAGAACATTATTGTCCCAGCAAAAACCAACATTATTGCAAATAACATTATGGTTAATATTGCACCAGGATCATTACCATTACTGCTTTCCTGCATTGTCTCATATACCGACATATCAACTACTCCGACATGTATGAGATAGCAGTCAGTGATGAATGCTTCGCCGGCCTGATATCATAAATATTAGATAATTAAAAGAAATTACTAAATTCTTTCAACTAATAATGTACCAGCCACGACTTCTTTTACTTGAATTAACACACCATAATCAATCGCATTTTTATTTAGACATCGGGCAGGGTATGTGCGCATTGTCCCATCAACCTCAATCTGGACTTGACCAACTTCACCTTCGGTTATTCCTAGATAAACAGTACCTTTTGCACCTATAGACTGGGAGATGTCCACTGTGCCATCCGCTTGTAAGCCTACAAAAAATTCAAACATTTTTCCAGTCCCATACATCGATACAAAACCACAAACTCCTCCGACGAATACTGCAATTGAGTTACCTCCATCTGATTTAAGAACAAAAAGTCCACCTAGACCAAAAAACATCATAAAAACCATAATTCCTTGAAAAGTCAATGCTTTAAATGATGCATCTGCCCCAATTGCATCGATGTCAGTACCAAGTAAACCATCAAATAAGTCGGCAGTTATACCACCAATCATCATTAGTGCAAACCAAAATAAGAATAGAGCCCCCCCAATCACTGCGGATCCAGCAAATATTATTTCTATGCCAGTAGGTGCCGAAAGTCCAAATAAATCGAATATTAGTTCATCTATTAGCGCCATTGACACTTGCTAGGAGTCATGACACTTGATATATTCGGCGAAATTATTAAAAAATATTAAAAAACTGTCATTTTAATAATTCTGCAATGAATCTATCTAAATTAAGAACTGGTCCTAACATAAGTCCAGTGAAACCAAAAGAAAGTATGAAAGAATTACTTGAATTAGTAAAATTTAGAAAAATTGTATATGATAGTAATAAAAATAATGAAAGTAAAATTGGAATTGTAACTCTCCTAAGGAATAATTGATATCCTCCCAATAAATCATATGCAGGATTATTTACTACTTTATCTACAATAGATTCTTTTGGATTATCTTCCAAGAAAGGTGCACATCCTTTAATTTGACGCTAGCCAATAAATCGCCGCAAACACCGAGAGTAATGTTGGAACTATGATGCCCATTCCTTTTGCTACTACGGAGTCTCCATCGGTAATTACGAGGTTGCCTTCATCTGATCTTATGACTTCACTTTTCTCATATTTAGTATAAACATCAGAGAAGTCTTGACTGTGTTTAGCCATGAACAACAAGACATAAAGGCCTACCATGACAGAACTTCCTCCTGAAACATTGAGAAAGATTTCTAAAATCTGAAGTATTCCATCACCATAATTTAAATTAGCAAATATTAATTGGGCAAAACCAAGTATAAACCAAATCATAGAATCTGTTCTAGCCATGCTCGTGTGTGACGACATGTGCCTAATGAATATGTGCCCGTCATGATTATACTAAAGTAAATTCTTTGGTTTGATTTGCCAAATAATCCAGGTCCCCTTTCCAGTTGCAATTAATTTACCCTCTGAATCAGATAATGTGCCTTCACAGTGTGCTAGCGTCTTTCCCCTTCTTATTACAAAACCATTAGCAATTAATTCCTCTCCCTCGTAGCTTGGTTCAATATATGAGATATCAAGTTGTGCAGTTGCGCACCACTCATCTTTATTTATTGTAGATACCAATGCACTACCCAGTGCAGTATCTAGCATAGTTGCATGGAGCCCTCCATGGGCAATTCCTCCCGCATTAAGATGAAGGGGCAGTATCTTTGCATAAACAGAACATGTTCCTTCTTGAAAATTAATTAATTTAATCCCCATAGATTCAGCTAGAACAGAAATTTTTGGAATACTTTTATCATTAATACTCAAACTAATTTCTCCTAATTGACGATTTGTAATTCGCCTGTTTGAACCTTCCATAGTCGAGAGTATAGTCCATCATTTCTTAATAGGGAATCGTGAGTGCCGGATTCAGATACTTGACCCCCTTCTATTACCGCGATTATATCTGCATTTCTAACGGTAGATAGTCTATGGGCGATTATTAAAGTGGTCCTATTTTCAGATATCTTCTCAATGGATCTTTGTAATGCCGCTTCTGTTTCATTGTCAACATTGCTTGTGGCCTCATCTAGAATTAAAATTGGAGCATTTTTTAAAACTGCTCTAGCTATAGCAAGACGCTGCCTTTGCCCTCCAGAAAGTTTATGTCCATCTTCACCAATATTGGTGTCCCACTTATTTGGTAATTCTTCTATAAAGCCTAATGCCTCACCAACTTTAGCAGCATTAATAATTTCATCTTGGCTAGCATCTGGGTTACCATACAAAATATTTTCACGGACGGAACCTGGAAATAAAGTAGTATTTTGACTAACCAAGCCAATAGATTTACGTAAAGAACTTAGCGTTAAATTACGGATATCGAATCCATCTATTGATATTTTTCCATTTGCGGAATCATGAAAACGTAATAATAATCTAATCAATGTTGTTTTACCAGAACCGGTAGCACCCACAAGGCCTACTGTTGAACCTGAAGGAATAGATAAATTAAGATTCTTCAATACATCTTCCCTATTGGAATAAGCAAAGTCAATATTTTTAAAATTTATATCTCCTTGAATAGATTCTAATGAGTGATTTCCCTCAACAATCCCTACTTTTGTATCTAGTAAATCAAGTACACGTGTTGTTGAAGCCATAGCCCTTTGGTAGAGATCAAAGGTTTGACCCAATCTAGTTAATGGCCATAATAGACGTTGAGTAATGAATACAATTATCGAATAAGCTCCAAGGCTTAATTCCCCTTCCAGCGCAAGCCAGCCACCAACCAGCATATTTGCAGTAAATGCAAATAGGATAGCCATCCTGATTAAAGGAACAAAGGATGCAGAAAGTTTGATTGCATCTCTATTGGCATCTCTGTAAGATGCAGATGCCTCTTCAACTCGTTCGATTTCCCTGTCCTCTGCAGTAAATGATTTTATTGTTGTAATTCCTTGTAAATTATTATTTAATGTTGCATTTAAATCACTTACTTCTTTTCGAACATTGGAGTACCTTACTCCTATTTTTCTTTGAAAGAGGAAAGACCCCCCGACGATTATGGGGACAGGTAAAATAGCCCATATTGCAACTTCTGGGGCTAAAAATAGCATTATTCCCCCAACTACAAAAACCGTAGTGGCCACTTGGAAAAGATCATTAGCACCTTGATCCAAAAATCTTTCTAATTGGTTAACGTCATCATTCATTACCGACATTAAGCCTCCAGTTGTTTGTTCTGAGAACCATTGCATCTCCAAATCTTGAATATGAGAATATGCATCCATCCTTAGATCGTGTTGTGCAGTTTGGGCAAGATTCCGCCAAAGGACATCATATAAATATTGAAAAATAGATTCCAAAATCCATATAATGGCAGTAGCAGCAGTTAGCAGCAGAAATTGATCTTTGGGGTCTGGATACCAAGTTGCCAGATACGACTCTTCTTTTAATGCAACAACATCGATAGCCATCCCAATTAATAACGGCGGAGCAAGGTCCCATATTTTATTTAAAATTGAACAAATAGAGGCAATTATTACGGTTGACCTATGTTGCCTAAGGTGAGATAGAAGGCGAATCAATGGGTGCCTAGACTCTGTCACATACTACGCTAATTACAATGTTTTTTAATATAATCATAAATTAATGCATTAAAGAGATAAATATAAGATATTGGACCAAATAAATATAATTAATTTAAGATAATTTTATTTATTAATGCACTCATCTTTGCCATTCGGCGAATTCACCCATAGGTAGAGAATATTCATCTGAATTTGGCCAATTTAACAATCCAGCAAGAAAAATTATAGCTGATTGGTTGGCAAATTTAGTGGAAATTTCAATATCCAGTAAACCTTCACAACCATATGCCTCACAGCCTATTGGTGCAAATGCATAATGTCCAGAATTATTCAATATTGCGTAATAGATTAAACTGTTACCAAGTGAGGTAGCAGTATTATTTACTTCAATTATTGTAGTAGTTTCATCCAAATTACCTGATAAAATCATAGTAGGCACACCAACTTTTGAAATTCCTTGATCAAGTATCGAGCCATTCCATGGAGATAATAATAACGACCCCCATATTCTTTCATCTTTGAATTGACTACCATCATTAGAATAATTATTTTCCAAATTAACTTTAATTTTACAAATTATTAATTCCTCTTGGTTGCATCTATCTTCAAGATCTGAAGTTAATATTTCAGCACCAGTCAGTAACATTGAGTTGTATCCTCCCGTTGATTGACCTATCATTGCATATCCTTCATCAGGAGATATGCAATTTTCAAACACACCAGAAATACCATTTTGTTCTATTAACCAGTCAAATGAATCTTTAATATCAGATGGCATTGAAAGAATGGCTTGGTGGAAGTAATCTATGTTTATGTCCCATATGGTCATATATGGATGATTTGGGGCGACAGAAATAAATCCATGACTTGCTAAATGAGACATTAAGAAAGATGACCCCCATCTAATACTCGGAAATCCATGACTGTACATTGCAACCGGCCTTAATTCTGAACAGTCAGGTACAGCATCTTCAAACCCAGAGCCACCAAAAGTAGAATCATAAACTAAATTATCTCCTTTATTTTCATTTGTTGGATACCAAATCTGTATAGTGATTTCGCGACCTCTTGGAGACATGTAAGATAGTTCCATTGAGCCTACATTGAATGGCCCTTCTGAGTTTAAACTCGTGGCCGGAGTAAGAGTGAACTGATCAATAATATCTAGGATACCATCATTATCATCGTCGTCGTCAAGGTTATCTCCTATATTGTCGCCATCATTATCAGACCATTCTAAATCATAATTAGGAAAAGCATCAATATTATCTCCATAACCATCGCCATCAAAATCATGTGATTCACTCCTGTCGTACGGAAATACATCTTCATTATCGCCATATCCATCATTATCAGAATCTTTAGATTCATCTGAATTAAAAGGAAATATATCTAATTCGTCTAAAACGCCATCTGAATCATCATCTTGGTCGCATGCAT
>MDSY01153662.1_pt1 | contig 12888 bp, 13 predicted proteins | sample 811131 | NCBI WGS metagenome assembly MDSY01 (sample SAMN05326643, study PRJNA326480) | marine metagenome | isolation source: seawater | place: Atlantic Ocean: South West | collected 2010
AATGAATGGTATGCTATTGCAAAAATAACTGGAGTTAAGGCTTGCCAGTCCATTCGAAAACAATTTGATAAAGATTACATAAGTTTGATGCCTACTAATTTGTATGGCTATAATGACAATTTTGATTTAAAATCTTCGCATGTTCTTCCGGCAATGATTCGAAAGTTTCATGAGGCGAAAGAAAATAATCACAACCCTGTTTCACTATGGGGCAGTGGAAAACCTATGAGAGAATTTTTATTTGTTGATGATTTAGCTCAAGCAGTTATTTTTGCTTTAGAGAATAAATTATCTTCACATTTATACAATGTTGGCTCTGGCAAAGATGTTACGATTAAAGAACTGGCTGAAACAATCCAAAACATTGTTGGTCATAAAGGTGATATCAGATGGGACAGTTCAAAGCCTGATGGGACTCCTAGAAAATTGATGGATGTGTCAAAAATGAAATCTATAGGTTGGGAATATTCCACAGAATTAGATAGCGGTATTCAGAAAACCTACAATTGGTTTTTAGATAACATCAATAATTTTAAAGAAGTTAAATTATGAAAGTTGCATTAATAACGGGGGTTACAGGACAAGATGGCTCCTATTTAGCAGAACTTCTGCTTGAAAAAGGATACGAAGTGCATGGGATTAAAAGAAGAGCATCCTCTTTAAATACTTCCCGGATTGATCATATCTACCAAGACCCACATGTTTCAAATCCAAAGTTTAAATTGCATTACGGCGATTTGACTGACTCAATGAACATTACTAAAATCATTAAAGACTGTCAACCTGACGAGATTTACAATTTAGGTGCGATGTCTCATGTTAAAGTTTCTTTTGATGTTCCAGAGTACGTAGGTCAAGTAGATGCTTTGGGCACACTAAGAGTTCTTGAAGCAGTTCGGTTACTAGGTTTAGAAAAGAAAACAAGAATTTACCAAGCTTCTACATCAGAACTATACGGTGGGATGTCAGAAAATAAAAACGAAAAGGGATATTATGATGAAAACTCACCGTTCTATCCCCGATCACCCTATGGAGTAGCTAAAATTTACGGATTTTGGATTACTAAAAATTACCGAGAAGCTTACAATATGTTTGCTTGTAATGGTATTTTATTCAATCATGAATCTCCAAGACGAGGTGAAACTTTTGTAACGCGAAAGATAACAAGAGCAGTAGCTAGAATTGCTTTAGGGCAAAAAGACAAATTCTTTTTAGGTAATTTAGACGCTCAAAGAGATTGGGGACATGCCAAAGATTACGTTCGAATGATGTGGATGATACTTCAAGCTGACCAACCTGAAGACTGGGTTATAGCAACAGGTAAAACAACAACGGTAAGAGAATTTGTTAGAATGGCCTTTAAAGAGGTTGGTATTGAGCTTAAATTCGAAGGTAAGGGAGTCGATGAAAAAGCTTATGTTCGTAGCTGCACAAAAAAAGAATATCAATTGGAAAAGGGTAAAGAGGTTTTATCTGTTGATCCTACTTATTTTAGGCCAACTGAGGTAGATTTATTGATTGGAGACCCTACAAAAGCAAAAGAAAAATTAGGTTGGGTTCCGGAACATGATTTAGCTTCTTTAGTTAGAGATATGATGCAATCAGACATTAAACTAATGAAAAGAACCAAAACTTACTCAACGAATAAGTAAGATGTTACAAATTTAAAAAAATCAAAATGAAAAACTTAGTTATGGATATTGATAAGACTTTAACTTTGGGAGATAGTAAAGATTATACTTTAGTTTCTCCTAATTTAGATGTCATAAATAAAGTTATTGAATATAAAAAGAAAGGGTTTAATATAATTCTGTACACAGCAAGGAACATGAGAACACATCAGTCAAACATTGGTAAGATAACAGCAAAGACATTACCTACTATATTTAAATGGTTGGAGAAGTACAAAGTTCCTTATGATGAAATATACGTTGGTAAACCATGGTGTGGAAATGAAGGGTTTTATGTTGACGATAAATCTATTCGTCCTGATGAGTTTCTGACTTTTGATTATGAAAAAATCATGAACATTATAGAATAATGACAAGTAACGACTTTATATTAATTACTTCAGGCTCATATGCAAATCAAGAAATTACATCTGATTTTGGTTTGCTTCCAACTTCATTTTTACCTGTAGGTCACAAAAGAATAATTGAATACCAATTAGACTTAATAAAGAATTTTAATTGTCAAAAAATAGTGTCATTACCTTATGATTTTGATTTAAAAAAAAGAGATGAAAAGTGTATTTTTGACGGTGGAGCAAAAGTTTGGCACACCAATCCAAATCTAAAATTATCAGAATCTATAATTGACTTCATTGATAAATTTGATCTAGTAAAGAAGGAATCTAAATTATACATCTTACATGGAGACACTTTATTTAGTAGCATAAAAAACAGTATTGATAGTGTTTATTATGGTTTTACTAATTTATTTTATAAATGGGGGAATGTAGACGAGCTTTTTCCATCAGAATTGGAATGTTCTGAAAACTCCTTAATGAGGGTATTGTCTGGATACTTCAGTTTTAGCTCCCCTGCAATACTTAGAAAGGAATTAGTCAGAGAAAAGTCATTCGAGAAAGCTATTGTAGGATACCATAAATCAAAAAATCTTACATTTATCAAAAACAATTCTTGGTTAGATTTTGGGCATTCGAATTTATATTACTCATCTAAGGTAAAATTGAATGTAACAAGAAATTTTAATCAAACTAAGGCCAATAAGAACTACATAAAAAAAGTGAGCAAATCAATTAACAAAATTCGCAGTGAATATGATTGGTTTATGCAAGTCCCAGAGGATTTAATTTTATTTATACCCAGAGTATGGGGATACAGAGAACATGATGGTGAATCTTCTTATAATATTGAATTTATTGGCGCACCAACACTTCAAGAAAAATGGGTTTTTGGTGGGTTACCCAACTATGTTTATGTACACATTTTGAATCAAGCATTTGATTTTATACAAAAAAGCTCTAAAACATTTTTTAAATCAACTGAAAAAGAAATTAAATCAAATTTGTATGAATTGTATATTGGAAAAACTAAGGCTAGAATCAAAGAATTCAAAAGTCAGACTGATATAGATTTTGAGAGTCCCTTGATTATTAATGGAAAAAATTACAATTCAGTAAGTTATTTTCTTGAAGATTTACTAAGTCAGATAAAACTAGGCTATAGTGATATTTCTAATTTAACTTTCATGCATGGAGATTTATGCTTTAGTAATATGCTTTTTGATTCAAGAAATTCTCTATTGAAATTAATAGACCCAAGAGGAGGTCTTAACGATGAATTTGACTCAAAACAAAACACAGAAGGAGATTTTCGTTATGATATATCTAAATTAGGTCATTCAGTTATTGGAAACTATGACTACATTGTTACGGGCTTCTACGACTTAGAAAAGATTACAACAAATGAGTATAAATTTCAGTTACAACACAATAGAAGAAAACAGTTAGAATCTTATTTTTTTGAAAAAGTAAAAGAAATGAACGTTTCAGAGAATTTTATAAAAGTTTCTATCGTAAACCTTTTTATCTCAATGCTTCCTCTTCATAGCGAAGAAAAGAACAGACAAATTGCACTACTGATAAACGCTTATAATTTATACTATAACTTAGAGATATGATTGTAATACCAATGGCTGGGAAGAGTAGTCGATTTTTTGATGCTGGTTATGACCTCCCAAAATTCATGCTTCCGCTAGGAGCTAGTTCTACATTATTTGAGGAATCTGTAAAGAGTTTTGATCGATATTTTGATTCAGATATTTTTATATTTATAGTAAGGGAAGAACATTTGCGATATGATTTTATCGAGCAAAAGTGTATTGATTTAGGGATAAAAACTTTCGAAATTATCTCTTTGTTTGAAGACACTAATGGGCAGGCTGATACGGTATATTTAGGATTAGAAAAACTTGGTCTATTAAATTCTCAAGAAGAAATTTATATATTTAATATTGACTCAATTCGTAAAAACTTCATAAAACCAGGTGAAATTTTTCTAAAAAATACTTATGGCTATTTAGAGGTCTTCATAGACCAGGGTCATCATTGGTCTTTCATAGAACCAATGGATAGTTTATATGTAAAGAGAACAACAGAAAAAGTAAAGGTTTCTGATTTGTGTTCAAACGGTCTTTACTATTTTAAATCGGTTGATTTATTTTCTAGAACATTTATGGATTGTTCAATAACAAATGAATTTAAAGAACTATTTGTAGCACCGATGTACAATATATTAATAGAACAAAATAAACCCGTCAAGTATTTATTATTAGAAGATAAAGAGACTTTATTTGCAGGAATTCCTTTAGAGTATGAAGAGCTTAAAAATAAGTATTAATTAAAGTTCACATTAGAATTATAAGTACTAGCAAGATTGAATAATAGATTAACTATAAATTTGTTTTTTTTTAAAATGCTATTTTGTTTAGTAGCATTTTTTTTTCCTTCTTATAAAATTTTTAGTTTTATAGCTGTATTTGGGGGCTTTATTTTTTTATATATACTGTATAAGTATTTGGTCAATTTTGTTTTACACAAAAAAAACATTTCAATAACAGTATTTTTATTCAGCTCTTTTTTTTGGTTTTGGAAAGAGTTTTTTGTTTTGGGGTTGACTCCAATTTTATATGAGAACACAGCATCATACAGTCCGTTTTATGGAAGGCAAATACCATTGACAATTTTAGCTAAATCTGCTCTAATGATTTGTATGTTCAACTATTTGGTCATATTTCTGTACAGCATAGTTCCTCGAAATACATATAACTTTATAGTAACCAAAAGAAACATATCAAATAAGAATACCTATGTAGATTTGGTTTTGTTTTTTGTTTCAACCTCTGGTTGGTTCTTTTTAAGAGGTGTTCACGGGAGCTTTCAATCTGCAATTTTAGGGCTTTTAGACTTTAGAACACATGTAGTTGAAATTGAAGAAGGTTTTTTAAAGTATTTACCAATTTTTTCTATTGTTGCTTCATCATTTGCGATATTTCGATTAAGCTCTGGAGCAAAAGGAAATAAACTATTAAAATTGACAACCTTTATTTTAGGAGGCACTATCGCTGTTTTATCAGGAACTAGATTTAAATTAATATTTTTATTACTACCCTTTATTCTTGGGATCATGTTATTTACTAATGATAGATTTAATTTAAAATTTAAAATTTATATTTTATCTATTACTACTTTCTTATTACTTGGGTTGTCATTTTTTCAGGTTTTTAACAGATACGGAGAAGGATCACGATCTGCGGTTGATAAGAGTATTTCTTCTTCAACAATAGGAAGTGATCACTTTTCAGCACTTTCTCATGCTGTTTATTTAGGAGATAACTTACAGAGTTACTTTAAGCAACCAAGCATTTTTATATTTTTAACAGATTTAATACCAAGGTTTATTTGGCCTGAAAAGCCTGAGTCTTTATTTTGGGATTATTACAATAGTAAAATTGCTGTTGGAGGAAATGTAACGCCCTCATTACTTGGTCAGTATTATCTAAATTGGGGCATATTAGGTGTGTTTTTAATTTCAATTAACTTTGCTTTATTTCTTAGTTTCGCCGAATATATGGTTTCTTATTATAAAAAGTATTCAAACTCATACTATCTTTATATTTCATGTTTGTTATTAACTTTTTTATTTCTTTCATTTCGTGTTTACTCATTGAACTATTTCTTTTACGTATTAGTTGGTATTTTGTTTTGTTTTTTATTCACGAAAAAAGGTAATGCAATTGAAAAGTAATCAAGAAAAACCTAAAAAAAATAAGTTCAGTTCTTCGGTAAAGGTCTTGAGTATTTCTACCCTTTCAGGTTTAGTAAGTGGGGCTCGTTTTTTATTTATGTTTTATTTTTCAACTATGGAAAATGGAGCTAAAGATAGCGTTGCAGATGTAGTATTTATAAATGGAAATAATGCTGTATTTGTTTCTCTTTTTTCAACTCTTGTTCTTATTCCCTTAGCTCAGTTTAAAAATTATAACAAAAGAGCAATTTTCCTTTTTCTCACTTTTAGCTTAATTATTTCTTTTATATGGCACTTAGTATACGATTATGAAACGTGGTTAATTTCATTGATGAGCTTTGTTATGTTTGTTAACATTTTATATGAACTAGCAAGGAGATTATTATTCATTGTTAAAGAATCTTATGTAAAGGCTATAGATGTCAGTGTTTCATTCACTTATCTATCAATACTTTTGATTTCTGTTTTATATTCATGGAATATTTATACCTATTTATGTATTACTAGTTCTACGTTGTTATTATTTATTCTTTTTATCATAAATAGGTTACCAAAAAATCAATTTATTGAAGTTCCTATGTTTGAATTTTTTAAATTAAATCACTCTGGTGTAGGACAGAGCTTATTAATGTTTATTTCTGGAAATTATATTTATCAATTAATTTCATTTTATGGAAACAGTAATGTGTTTACAAAGGTTAATATTATAAGAATATGGATTACTCCAATTAGCTTATTATTAAATGGTTTAGATTTTGTTTACAGCAAAGATAAATATGAAGGTAATGTACCAAATTGGGTTATTTTGCTTACAATAATATTTACATTTTTGTCATTTAGATTTTTTGATGATTACACATATATTTATTGTTCTGCTTTTGTTTTGATTATTCCATTTCAATTTTGGCTTCGAGGACTTCAGATTAAGTTAAGGCAATTTTTATTACACAAGGTTATTTGGAGATTAAACATAGCCTTTGTTTTTTTAAGTATATTATTTTCTACATTGATTGTGTTTTTCGTTGATTGGGCTTATTGGAGTTGGTATTTAATTTTAGTCTATTTTAGTTTATGGATAATTTGGATTTTTGGAAAGAGGAGAGGTTAAATATCTTAAAAAGGTATTTAAATTCTAAAGAGTATATAATTTTGAGAGGAAAATTGAGTTGGAGAAAAAACAGTGACGTTGATGTTTTATGCCCTACTTTTAATCAAAAAGAAAATTTAAAAAGACATGTTTTTAAAGATGTGAAAATTGATATTTTCAAATCATATAAAATAAAAAATTTTAATATTTCTTATGATAAATTATTACCTTATAAAGATAAAAACACAAAAGAGTTAATTCCAGAAATAGAAGCAACACTTTTTTTTCTTAAAGATTATTTACACTTAACACGGTATAGATCTCATAAGCATAAATTATATTCAAGAATTAAAATCAATTATAATTTTTGTCTACAAATTGGCTGCTCAGATTCACTTATTAAAACATTGAAGCCATCAACAGGATTATGCTCTTTTTTGATTAACTCAATCAAATGCAAAATTATATATTACGCAAGTATATGAGATTTATTTTTTTATATGGCCCAGATGGAAGTGGTAAAACCACTGTTGCTATTGAGTTAGCAAAAAATCTTGAAAAGTCAATGATTTTACCCTTTGAACCTGGTAAATTTGGGGTGAAAGTAGATGAGATTGATAGTGGGTTTCAGGGAAAGAATAGTGCTTTGAATAAATCTATACCTATTTTATTTTCCTACATTTTATTTTTGCGCTATATATTGAGATTTATATTATTTAGGTTAAGGTACTCTAAAAAATTTAAATATGTTATAGTTACAAGAGGGCCACTTGAGTTTGGTATTAACAACACACACCAAAATTTTCCAAATTATTTCTCTCTCCTTTTACAGAGGAAAATATCAAAAAATTATTTCGTTGTAAGTAGACCCGTATCCATAATTTTGATGCAGAAACCAGAATTGCCTAGGCTTAGAATTCTTCAGCTTTATGAAGACTATCTCAAGATGGGCGCCACACCAGTTATAAATATTGAATTATCAACTTGTGTAAATACTCTCTATAAACTCATTAAAAAAATAGAATGAAACTAGCAGTATTAACTTCAGGACTATTCAGCTATACTGGCGGTCCTCCTGTAGTAATAGCAAATTTATTGAATCAATTAAATAAATTTGATGAAATAGAACTTAAGTATTTTGGTATTAAAGGTGATGTCCATTCCGAAATTTTGAAATTAAAGTCAAGAATTCAATACGAGGATTTTAAAGCCATAACTCCATACAGAATTTCCTTCAATTATCTTAAAAAGTTGATTAAATATTCTCCAAATACAGTATGGGTTCATGGCATGTGGCTATGGCCAAACTTTATTGGAATCATGTACGCATTTATTACTAGCAAAAATCTTATTTTAACTCCACATGGTGTACTTACCAATCAAATGTTTGGGGTACGATGGTACAAAAAATTGTTGTTTGGATTACTAGACTTAGCAGTACTAATCTTAAAAAAACGAGTTGTTATTCATTATCTGAGTGATTCCGAAAGCAAACACTGCATTTTAAACCAGTTTAACCTCAAAAATAGAATTATTCCAAACATTATAGAAGTTAATCTTTTAGACAAATTAAAACCTAAAAAACAGTTTATATATTTGGCAAGAATTGCCCCAATTAAAGGAATAGAGGATTTGCTTAAGATTAATAATTTGAAATGCGATATTTTTGGATTTGGAGATCAAAAATATATTGATAAAATTTTGGGTAATAATTTTAATTATAAAGGAACTGTAAAAAATCCTGAAGTAGGAAAGTTATTCTCTGAATACACTTTTTATATACTGCCAAGTTACGGTGAAGGCCTACCTACAAGTGCAATTGAGGCAGCTATGGCAGGATGTATTTTGTTGGTATCAAATCAATGTAATCTTAATATGTTTATAAATAATATTCATGCTATAAAATATGATGCAGGAATAAAAAACTTGCAGAATGCAATAGATATAGCAAAAAACATGTCAGATACAGAAATTAAAGAAATGAGAAGTAATTCGCTAGGAGTTGTAAACAAATACTTTAGTTTAAGCTCTTTAGTGCCTAAGTATAAAGAATTAATATTAGATGAAACTGTATTACAATAAGATAAGCTCTATAAGTTTACTTCGGCATTTTCTTTTTAGACATTCTTTCAAAAGAACAATAAAAGACATAATTAAATTTATTCTTTCTGAAAAAATTTTATGCAAAACAAATTCGAATTTTGTTTGTTTTACACACAAAAGAAAATCTGAAGATAGAGTCTATGGAATTGTTGAAGGGTCAACAGACTTCTTGTTTTTTAAGTTATCATTTAATGAGTTTATCACATTGTTTAAAAAAGACGAGAATTCTCTTGCTAGCCACTTTTTATCAGTAGGTCAAAAACTAATTCCTGCATATTATTATCACGATATTTTAAATAGAAAAGAATTTGAAGGTTTAGGTTACGGTATAAAAGATGCCGTATATCATGGAGATTTATCTAAAGGAAATGTATTAAAATATAATGATGAGATAATTTTAATTGACAATGAATTTCAAAGATTTTATTCGGAGTTATATCAAAATGTTGATTACTTAATTAATTGTTTTTATGGCAACAATTATGTTGGGAATAAATACTATGACTTAAATTGGTGGCTGTCTGTTGTTCAAATATTTAACCCTACAACAAAAGAGGAGTTGATTTCAGTTTTTGATATTCGTTTATTAAATGGATGTGATATTGCATCAAAAATATTAGACAATGAAAAAAGTACCAAATAATTTTTTCAGTGTAATTTTGTACAAGGATTACCATAGAGATGGTGCATTTCCTCAAGTAATTAGACAGACATTTAAGGTAAAAAATGTACACACTAGTTTAAAAGAACATTTTTCCATAAGTGATAATTGCTTAATTTTTGGAACAAGTTCATTTTTTTCCTTTTTTATGTTAATTCGTGCAAAACTAAAAAATGCTAAAGTGTATATTGCACCACTTGGCCAACTTGATCCTTTTTTAGATATTGATAATCCATTTGATTTTGGTGATCAATTTAACAAGGATGGATGGAGTTTGAGTACTAAGAAGGGAAGAAGATTTGATGGAAAAAGTTCTGTCTGGTCTTTATTTCGTTTGTTATATAGAAAAATATGGAGAAATATTTTTGTAAGATTGATGCTGTACTTTTCCGATGGAGTGTTAGTATTGAGTAATTATGAAGGTTCTTTGGTTAAAAAACTGAATCCAAATATTGATTTATTAAGAATAGAACAGTGGTTTTACAAACCTTATAGTCGAAAAGGAATTCAAATAGAACTTCCAAATAATAAGTTGAATTTAATTTATTGGGGTAGAGTTGATTTTTATTATAAAGGTTTAGACATACTTTTAAATAGCCTTCATAATTTACCTAATGTTAATTTATATATAAGTGGTCAGGATTACAGAAATGGCTTGGAAAAGGTTAACAAAATAATAAAGAGCAATAAATTAAAAAATGTCATATTCGTAAAAGAAACAATATGCTTTAGCGCATTGAAAAATTTTGATTTTATGGTTCTTCCAAGTAGATGGGAAGGCTTTTTTAGAGCACCTCTAGACGCTAAAGCAAATGGCTTAAAGGTATTATGTAGAAAATCTTTAAATTATGACTTCTATGCAGTTGATGACGATATTTTGTTTGAAGATGATTTAGAATTGATCAAAATATTATCAAAATATAATTTAAATACTAACTAATTTTTTTTGCACTCTAAATAGAGAGCTAAACAACAATCTATGTTTTATCCAAATATAAATAATTTTATAGTTTATTTCTCCAAAAATTGGTTAATGAATAACATATGATAAATAAATTTATTAAAATGAAACAAAATGATTAGTGCGTTAGTTCTTACTTTTAATGAAGAAATTATTCTAGACAAGTGTTTAAAAAGTCTTAAATTTGTTGATGAAATAGTTGTTTTTGATTCGTATAGTACAGACAAAACTGTCGAAATAGCTAAGAATAATAATGCAAGAGTAATACAAAGAGAATTTGACAATTATGCTGCTCAAAGAAATGCGGCTTTAAAGTCAATTAGCTCTGATTTTGAGTGGGTTTTAATGGTTGATTCTGACGAAATTGTATCATCGGAATTAAAAAGTGAAATATTAGATCTAACTAAAACCCAAAAAGAAGTTCATATGTTTAGGTGTAGACGCAAAGATATGTTTCAGGATAAATGGATTAAGTATAGTAGTGGGTATCCAACATGGTTTCCAAGATTATTTAAAAATGGAAAAGTTATTGTAGAACGTGAGATAAATGAAGAATATAAAACAGATGGTAAAATTTCAAATTTACAAGGTCATCTAATTCATTACCCCTTCAATAAGGGCTTAAATTGGTGGTTTTCAAAACATAATATATATTCAGAAATGGAGTCATCAAAAATGCTTGAAGAAATCTCTACCCCAATAAAAATATCCGCAATGTTTTCTAAAGATCCTGTTATCAGAAGAAAATTTCAAAAAAGATTAAGCTATCACATCCCCTTTAGACCTACTTTTGTTTTTTTAGTTTTTTACGTTTTCAATTTAGGATTTTTAGATGGTTTAGCAGGATATAATTTTTGTCGGATGAGATTTATCTATGAGTCTATGATAGACATAAAATTTAAAAGTAAAAAGTAAATTGAAGGTTACAATTATTACAGCTACATACAATAGTAAGAAAAATATTAAAACTTGTTTAGAATCAGTTTTAAATCAAACTTATAAGGATATTGAAATTATTATTATTGACGGAAACTCAAATGATAATACTTTATCTGTAGTTAATTCAATGTTATTAGGTTATGTTAATTCAAAAGTTATTTCTGAGAGTGATAATGGAATTTATGATGCTTTAAATAAGGGGTTAAAATTAGCTTCTGGTGATATAATTGGATTTGTTCATTCAGACGATATTTTGTATTCTCCTAATATCATTTATGAAATTGTTGATTGTTTTTCTAATAAAAGTGTTGACGGAGTTTATGGTGACTTACTTTACGTAAATAAATCAAATCTTAATCATACAATTAGAGCATGGAAAAGTTGTGAATTTTCCTATAATCTTTTAAAAAAAGGTTGGATGCCACCTCATCCTTCGTTATATTTAAAGAGAGAGATCTATGACAAATTTGGAATCTTTAATCTTGATTACAAGATTTCCGCTGATTATGATTTTATGCTAAGAGTATTCAAGAATACAGATAATAAATTCAAATATTTACCAAAAGTTATCACCAAAATGAGAGTTGGTGGAGCTTCAAATCGTAGTCTCAAAAATATTATACAAAAAACAAGAGAAGACTACCGCGCAATTACTTCAAATAATGTTGGAGGTTGGATCTCAATACTTCTCAAGAACCTATCTAAAATTAAACAATTCAGAATAAACTAATTAATCTTTAAATTAATAAAGTGGAGGTTTGTTAGTCAACAATAAAACTCAAGTACAATATCTACGAATACATTTTAACCAGATTATTTTTAATTAAATTATATGCCCCACATCTCTATAAATTCCATACTCATTTTCATCATTGCATTTGCAGTCTCCAGCATCTGTATCCCCTTGGTCATAAAGCTAGCCATAAAAAAACGCCTTCTCGGCGAATATGGTGAAGGCCGGCACGTTCATAAGGGCTATGTACCAAGACTTGGAGGTGTTGCTATATGCATTGGTTTTTTATTTTCTCAGTTGTACTTTTTTATTTCAGATTCGTCTTCCATAGAAAACCCTAAAAACTACTTCTTATTACTCTTTGGGGTGCTCTTGCTTTTTGTATTGGGTATTCTAGACGATTTGGTAGATTTGAAAGCACATTTAAAATTCTACGTTCAGCTTCTTGTAGCTGTTATCTTGGTATGGAACGCAGACATAAGAGTCGAATCTTTTCACGGAGTTTTAGGCTTAAACACATTACCCATTTGGTTCTCGTATTTGTTCTCTATTCTGGTCATTACCTTTTTCATCAATGCTTACAATTTAATAGATGGTATTGATACTTTATCATCTTCTATTGGAATGTTTGTA
>MDSY01096504.1_pt1 | contig 12887 bp, 20 predicted proteins | sample 811131 | NCBI WGS metagenome assembly MDSY01 (sample SAMN05326643, study PRJNA326480) | marine metagenome | isolation source: seawater | place: Atlantic Ocean: South West | collected 2010
ACCCAGCAAGTTACCAAGGTCCATCTGCTTTTGAAGGCTTGGATTCTTTGATAAATACAATAAATAATATTCAAAGACAAGAAGAAGCAATAGAAAGAGCAGATGAACAACAAGCTTATGAAAGAGAACAAGTTGAGATAGCTAGACAAAGGGAAGATGACCAACAAGCATATATAAGAGCAGAAAATGAAAAAGACAGACAAATTAAAAACGAAGCTCTTTTGTTTGAAAGAAAAAACTTTGCATTAAATGAAATTGATAGAGAGTATGAAGATGATTTAATGGGTAAAGGGTTGGCTTTACAAGCACTAAAAAAAACAAATCCTGATTTTGAAGGTGATTTGTCATTAGATGTTCGAGCAAATCAATTAATAAGTCAATCAGAAACAATAGCTGATGTAAATGAATCATTTACAAAATTATATTTAAATCCTGATGCAACATCATATGACTATCAAGACACATTTAATAAAGTAGATTTAAGTTCTTTACCACCAACACTTCAACAAAATATTGGTCAACAATATATTCAAAATTTAAAAGTACAACAACAAAAAGAAGAAAAATTAATTAGTGAAGATCCAATTCTTATAGGTTTGTCTGCTCGATTAAAAACTTTGGCAACTACTGGTAAATTTGGAAAAGAGTATCAAGAGGTATTAGGTCAATATAATGCTTTATATAATCAATTAAAAACACCCTCTCCTGTAGCAAAAGATCAAATATCAATAGATGATTTATCTGAAGAAAAAAGAAGGTATATATTTTCTTTAGATGATAAAGGAGTTTTAGATTTAGCAGACTTAACTTTTGGTGAACAATATGAAAGTGAAGAAGCATTAGAAGCAGCCCTTGGTATAGATTTTGATGATATGATATCTATGTCAGGAGATTTAAAACCTGGAGATCCTGGTTATGCAACCCAGCAAGCTGAATTAGAACAAGAAAAAATAACCACACAAGGGCAAATTAATTTCGAAAATGTTCAAAAAGAGTTAAAAGCTAAAAAAGAAGAAATTAAATTGTTAGAATCAGATAAAAAATTTGTAAAAAATAAAAAAGATCTTGATGAAATAAATTTAAAAATAAAAAAAGCAAAAAAAGATAGAGAAGAATTAACAAAAAAACGAAATGAATTAAGATTATCAACATCTAGGCTTGACAAATCGAGGTTAAACCCAAGATTATTTTAAGGATTTTAAGTGGCAAAGTATGATTTTAATTTATCTTTTCTTGATGACAAATCTCAACCTGAATCATTAGGGGAAAAGTTCACCAAAGCTCTTCCTGGTCAATATGTATGGAGCTTGTTTCCTGAAGATAAAATTCCCAATGTATTAAAACAAGCATATAATCATAGCATAGAAGGTCTTGCTCACAAGGCTTTAACAGGTAAAAATTTTTATGATTTAGGTGGATATACTCCTGGTATATTAGCTGATATAGGTTCTACAGTTCTATCGTTTATAGCAAGTCCAACAGATTTTTTAACCTTAGGATTAGGTGGGGCTGCCGCAAGGGCTGCTGCTAAACCATTATTAACAAAGACAACAAATGCTTTAATAAAAGGTGGTATGCCAAAGGCTAGAGCTGTAAGAAATGCTGAATTAGGTTTTGAACAAGCTCTTACAGCAGCATTGCCAAACGCATTAAAAAATGAACTTAAAACAGGTTCAGTTTCAGCACAAGTTTTAAAAGAAGTAGATCGTATTGGTACTGTTGGCAGTTTAGGGTCTATTGGTTTCTACTCTGGATTACAAAGTGCTTTGGTACAACAAGCAGATGAAGGCAAAATAAGTGCAGTAAAAACTTTAACTGATGCTTCAAAAGCAGGGTTGACATTATATGGTGGTATGGTGGGTGGTAAAGCTTTAGCAACTGCTATGGAAAAAGGTAAGTTTGGAAAACCAATACAAGATTTACTTAAAGAAGATACTTTTCAATCAAAACTCACTAGACTATCTGCAACAAAAGGAATAGAAGTTGCAAGTTTTGGAACAGCTCCTGCTGTTTTCGAAACAATAGAAGGCAACCCAAGATTTCCACATCCTGCTGAATATGCCCAAGCAATGGGTGTTGTTGGTGGTTTGTTGGTTCAAAGAAAAGCTGTTCAGTTATTAAGAGGTCAACCTAAGAAAGATAGACTTACTAGGTTAGAAAAAGAAGAAGTAAAAGCAATAAAAGAAGGAAGAGAAGGACCTTTAACATTTGAAGCAAGAAAGATAGCAGAAGCAGAACAACCAACTGTTAAAAAAAGATTGCTTAGAGAAGAAATAAGATATAATGAATTTGAAACAGTTAGAACAAGAGAAAATTGGAGAGAAAAAAATTTAGACGATACAATAACGGTAGAAATTTTACAAGTAGGTAAAGGTCCAAAAGGTAAACAAAGACAAGCTGACATAGATAAATTTAAATCAGACCCTAGTAATCGTGGTACTCGTGGTCTTTCATACACTATTCAAATGAAAGTGCAAGACTTTTTAAAAACTTATAGAAAAAGCTCAGACGACCCTGGTTCTTTAAAACTTAAAAGAGATGCTACTAATAAAATAAGATCAACAGAAAAAATTAATTTACAACAAGCTGATAAACTAAGAAAGCAACAAAAGGTAAGTGATGAAGAGTTTATAGCAAAAAAGAAAAAATTAAAAGAAGAAAACCCAGACTATACAAGGGATGAAATAGCAAGAAATTTAAGAAGACATTATGAAGCATCTAAAGATATTGAAAAATTAACTAAAACTTTAAAGGCTGACCCAAGATTTAAATTAGATGTTGCAAACTTGGAATATGGAACAACATTAAGAAATATGATGGGCAAAAAATTATATGATAGATTTATTGATTTTGCAGCACCTTCAAGAGGAACATTGGATTCAGCAGTAAAAAGAAGAGCTTTTGATATATTAGAAAATTATCAATCAGGAGTAAGGATTAAAGTAAATAGTTATTTAAATCCTAATGTAGGCATATTAGCCAAGTCAGGGTATTATAAAATAGAAGATTTAAAAGGTAAAAAAGCAGCAGATAAAGAAAAAGATTTATTAAGAAGGGTTTTAGAAAGTAATTTAGATGAGTCAAAAATTAAAGTTGGTAAACCTTTTCAGTTAGATGGAAAAACATTTAAGTTTGAAGTTATAGACCCAGCTAAAGTTAGAATTGCTTTTAATAAAGCATATAATGATGCAAGAAGAGCTGGAATAGAAGTTGAAAAGTTTGAAAAAAATTATGCACCTAGATACTATAAACCTGAAGTTATTAAAAAAATAAGAGGTGAGTTAGATACAATAGTAAGACAATTACAAAATCAAGGACATGAAATAACAGAATTTTTTGCAGGTAAACAAACTTCTTCTAAACATAAAAAAGAATTTAATAATTATTTAAAAGCATATTTGAACAAACAAGGTGTTTCAAAAGAGTTTAGAGCACAGATGTATAGGTATGCTGACCAGTTTAGACAAGAAGCAAAAGCTAAAGGTAAAAAATTAGATATTTCTTCTCAAGATTTTGTTCAAGCTATAACAAAATTAAGAGAGCAAGTTAGTTGGACAATTTTTGATAGAAATAACAATTATTCTTTAACAAAGAAAAGACAATTAGATGTTCCAAAAGAGTATAGAGAAACAAATCCAGATGCAATATTTGGAAGATATTTCAATCAAGTTGCAAAATCAATAGCACATTTTGAAAATTTAGGAAAAGATGGTTCTAATTTAAAAGGCATTGGTGATGCATTAAATATATTAGCTAATAGTCCAAGAAGTAAAGTAACAGTTAAAGATTTTAATAACTTTGAACAAATAGTAAAGATGACCACAGGTGCAATTGAGTTTGATCCTAAATTTAATTGGGGTCAAGGTACTAAAAGTTTTTTACAAGATGTAACAAGTTTTCAGGTTGGTACAAAAATAGGTTTAGGGTTTGCAGTCATACCAAATTTATCTCAAGTAAGTATATCAGTAGCTTTAAAAACAGGGTATGGTCCAATACTTAATGGTGTTTATAAATATAAAACAAATAAAGAATATAAAAAATTTGTTGATAGTGTATCTTATAACTATAGAGATATATTAGAAGCAGCCCTTGGTGCAAATGTTGAAAAGGGTGGATTCATGGGAAAATTTGCAAATCAAACAACAGATAGATTATTTGGTCTTGTTCCAGGAAGGCTAGGAAAAGCATTATCTTTTAATAGAATTAATGAAATAAACTTTAAGATGTCATCAGTTGCAAGCTATGAATATTTACTGAAGCAACAAAACATTGCTCTTGGAAAAGGCATACTTGGTAAAAATCCATCGTTAAGAACAAAAGCAGTAAGAGAATTAAATAGAGCAGGCTTTAAAGATATTAGAACAAATTTTGATTTAAAAACTACTAATCAAAACACATACAGAAAGATGCAAGATTTTGCATTTAAATTTTCTAGAGATTATCAGTTGCAAAAAAATGTTTTAGCAGATCCTAAATTTGCAAATGACCCTAGATTTAGACCTTTTTATTTATTTAAAAGATTTGGATACAGGCAAGCAGAACTTTTTACTAGGGTTTTAAGTGAAGAAAGAAATAATCCTGCATTGTATTTAAGATTAGCAGCATCAGGTGCTTTTGGTATAGGTTTGATTATGCCTGCTAAAGAATTATTAAGTAGGTTTTTAGCAGGAGAAGAAATATATAACCCTGATTACAATTTAATTAACACTTTCGAATATCTAAAAGATGGGTCTTTTGCAGAAGGAGTTAGTCAGTATGGATTAGATGATGTTTTAAAAGGGATGGCTCAAGTTGGTGCAGTAGGAACTATATCTGATATGCTAGCTTCAGAAAGTAAATTAGAAGCAGTTGAGTTTGCATTGAAACCTGTAATCTTTGCTGATTTAGATAAAGGATATCAAGCAGTACAAAGGTTTTTTGCAGATGTTGATGGTTATGGCATTGGGGGTGCAACAAGAAGAACACCAAAAAACTTAGCACCTATTTTTGGAACAGCAGTTAGAAGATTAGCACAAAACTTGCAAACAGAAAAACAAGAAGAAGATTATATTAAGTATAGAAAAGGATTGGTAAGAAGTCAAATTTTAGATGCATTAGCAGTTGGAAATGACAAAACATCTACAAGATTATTAAATGAATGGAATAGAGTTTATGGGTATCGAAATCCTATTATGTATGATGATGTTGATTATGATGATGTTGCAGAAAGAATTATTACTAAAGCAGAAAAAAGAAGAAGACCTTAACGCACACCTGCTACCTGAAGTTCCAATAATTTTTGTTTTAATTTTTTCGTATGAGTGGACCTTTCAGAATTTGTCATATCTTTCCAACACTTTGGTAGTGTCTCTACTCTAGTGTCAAAGCCTGAAGCCATACCACAGAATATAGTTTTCGTTAGATCATTTTTATTTGTTTTGGGATTATAACAACTTTTTGTAGCAACTGCACACTTTTTATTAATTTTTGGGCAAAAATCAAACATTGAGAAAAAAAAGTATGTCTAAAATCGATGATATGAAACTTTTATAAAGTTTTTGATATAAAGGTAGGCTATATAAATAGGTATCTATATAGCCTATCCTACGCATTAAAAAGGGAGTTCAACCTCATCATTAGCTTTTTTAGGTGCTGAAGGTGTAGCAGCTACTCCATTTTTCTCATATGGCTCACTTAAAGTAATGTTTATCATTTCATTACCATTTTTATCTGTGTTTCTCCATGCTGCAACATCATATGTTTCACCATTGATAACTACTGACCTATTTGTAAAGTCAGGATGAATATCTTTTTCTTTAAATTTATTGTGAAACAATGCTATTTTTATTTTATCCATTTTATGTCTCCTATGTTAAGTCTTTGCAGGTAATGCTTGGAGAAGGCGATAACAATAAAAAAAACTCCAAGGGGGAATCATTACCTGCTAGTGTTAATTAAAAACAGAACTTTTCCATGTATGGTTTCTAATGTAACACATTAAAAATTTAATTTTTTAGAAAGGTTGTGTAGGAATAAAAAAAGTTCAGCAGGTATTGATACCATCAATGGACCATGGTCTGCTCTAAAGAAAACACCTTGTTCTTCTTTTTCAGGCATTACCCAAGCAGGTACACTCTTTCTTCTTTTACATCCATAAAAGTTTTCTTCTATTTCTACATCACCTTGTTCATGTTGTGCACCACCTCTATCTCTGTTGTGTGCAATTAAATCGTATTGTTTAGCTAGATTTACTACTTGTCTTTGTAGTTCTGCTCCTCTTTGACGATTCCTTCTTCCCATCTGAACTTTCTTCGGATCTTTTGCTTTCATTTTTTAATACCTCTAATTGTTCTTTAACATATTTTTCAAGTTTTTCTACATCGTTATTCATCTGTATATACATACCTAATGTATTTTTAATTTCTACAAATAGTTTTTCTAAATATCTAACATAGTTATATGTATCTACAGAAAACTTTCCTAATTCTTTTATTGTGGGTTTTCGTTTATTTTTGACCATACATTTTAAATTCCTTTAAATAATTCCAATCTATAACAAAATATCTAAATCCATTGTCATGGTATCTACCAGTTGCAAAATTATTTTTTAGTTTTATATCTCTATATAATTTTTCAAAAGGTATGATAACTGCAACTTGCTTATCAAAGTCATATGCATAAATCATTACATTTAATACTTTCATCCACCATTCATAAATTTCTATATCATGTTCTTTAAGTTTAAACTCTTGGTTAAATCCTTTAACTTCTATAAAAGATGCTTCTTTATTAATAGCAATATAGTCAGGCATTGACCTTAAAGTAGGTGGTATTTTTGCAAATAAATCTTTTGGAAAGGGACTATTCTTTTCATCAAATCCAACCCTTTGATACACAATGTTTCTCATTTTAAAAAACTCTTCTGCTTTTACCTCTGCTACATTAATGTTTTTGTCATTTCTTTCTTGATATTGTTTTAATGCATCTTTTAATTCATCCATTATTGTTTTCCTTATCTTGTATTAAAAGATCTAAATACTTTCTTGCTTTGTATAAATCTTCTAAACCATTTTTATATTTATATCTTACAATATATTTAATAATATTACCTTCACAAAAATTCATGCCCCAACTTAAAATAAATTTTGTAACCTCTACACCCTTTGTATAATATGCAGGGTTGATTACATCAAGAGTTTTTTTATTATTCACACTTTTCACAAACCATTTCTCTTTCTTGTAACTCATTTTCAATTTTTGGTTGTGGTAAGTTTGGTCTTGTTTTATCAAGGTTTTTGTTTATTTGATAATCTCTAGCACCTTCTAAAATCTTTTCAAAATCTTTTATTAAAATATCAAGATCAGTTAGTTCATTATTTTTATCGTCTTTAGTAATTTTTAAAGATGCTAATGTTTTATTAAGCTCAGCATAGCTGAGCTTAATAGTTATGATACATTCGTTTAAAGAGTTATTCATTAGGCAAATCCTCACCTGCATAGATGTATAAACCTGCTCCAAATAAAGCCAAGTTCTTTGTTAAACATCTCATAGTAGAAGTGTTTATTTGAAATGAGTTAACTTCCATCAATGCCCTATTTCTATTATCTAAAACTGGGTGGGTAAAATATTGTTTTACACCATCTATTTCAACCCAAGTTTTAACATAAAAACCTGATGGAGTTTCCATGTAAGGTCTTTTCTCTGTAATTACAACATTCTCTTTCTTGTAACTCTTTTCATACTCTTCAACACCCCAAGTCATGCTAGGATATTTTTTCTTAACAACTGAAACTATATTAGCCCAACTAACATAATTAAAGTTACCTTTCTTTTCTACATATTCATTTACATTTATAGCAGATAAAGTTTCAAATACATTATCTACTTTCTTTTTACTTTCAGCCATATTATCTCCTTTTTTTTATGGTTTAAATGGAGCCTTGCAACAAGGACTCTCTTTCTGTGTTTCATAGTCGTATCTAAAATAATAATCTTTATCACATTTAGAACAATGTGCTAATATCCTACCATTTATGACTCTGAATTCTTTTTTTTCTTCATCTATTTCTACATCAATCTCCCCATTGAGATTAGGATATTCAGACTTTGCTCTTCTATGTCCTATCTTTTGATGCTTATTAAAGTTTTTAAATTGAATGACTACATTCTCTTCCCATTCAATCATCCCTGCTTTTTGTAATGCGTTTAAGTTTGATCTCATCTTGTTTACTTCAAAATCTTTGTATGCAGGTAGCATTTGTAAATGTAATTCTTCTAAGTTCCCATTGACTCTACCATAATCATCTGTAAATGGTAGCAGTCTCATAAACAACCATTGTTGTGATATGGTTAATTTATTAAACTTAATATCTATTGCTATCTGTCTACTTAAAATTCTTCCTCTTGCCATCTGTGTATCCCTCTCCACAATGTTCAAAATAATTGCAATAATTACATTCCCATTTTGCTCTTGGTGCAACACCTAATTTTATTTCGGGTTCGTAATTTACTTGTTGCTTTACATTAAACCAATAACTTTGTGCTTGATCTATATAATTTTTGTCTACTTGTATCTCATGCATCTCAGATGTATTTTTATTATAATATAGTAAAGACATCTTTGATAGTTCTTTGCCACTTTTTTGTTCATACCAATACCCATATGTGGCTAGTTGTAAATAATAATTTATTGGTTCGTTAAATCTATTTAAATCTCCACTAATACTTTTAAACTTTTTATGATTGCAAGTTTTAATATCATACAATTCATTGTCTGAAACCACTAATAAGTCTAAAAAACCTCTGACATTCCAACTATCTATTTGTATTTCTTTCTCTATGTAAACCTCTGTATTAGTGTCTTTAGAGTGTAACAATACTGCTTCTTGTATATCATCATGTACTAAATTACCTAATCTAAATAAACGCATAGTATCTTTAGAAAAAGGTGGTTCAGAAACTTTTTCTACATGGCGATAGTATTGTTTCCTTACACAAGTACCTGCTGAACTTGCATGAAACCAATGTTCCTTTCCTTTATACCTATTGTCAGTATTCTTATCGTTTAAAGAACTGATATATTTGTCATAGATTTCTACTATATTCACTTTTTCTTTGTGGCTTTTTTAGGTTTTTTTATTGTGGCTTGTTCGTATGCTTTATCTGTTAAGAGTTCTTTAATATGATTACCATGTTCTTCAACTATATTAAATAATTCAAAAACTTTATCCCATAAATCATCTATATCTTTATCACATTCATCTAATCTTCTTTCAACTCTGTTAACAAAACTCATAATATCTCCTAGTTTGCGAGGTAGGGTTTTAATGTAATGGGTGTGTTATTAATAAGGACTTTACCTTTTTTACGACTCTTTGCAAAAAAGTTTACACCCATTAAAAGAAAGAGAGAGTTGTTTAGGTTTAGGTTAATATAGGAATAAATAACATCTGAGGAAGATGTTAAGGGCAACTCTCTCTTTAAATCTTTTTTTATTCCTTTAACCATATCTTTAATTTAATACTTTTGCTTTATGTCACCAAATAATTTTTTTGGGTAGAAGAAATATCTCTCGCAGGGCATTAACATAAAAAATAAATAGCATTTGTTTTTTAGTTAATTAAATAGATCTTCTACCCAATTTTTTATTTATAAATATATCTACCTACAAAAACCCACCAACCATTTCCGTGTTCTTTTTTTATCTGTTTAATTTCTTGTTGTGATTTTTTATCAAACGGATATCCTTTAGGTACTTTCCAACCTCTTCCGTAATAGGTGGCACATTTGTATTTATCTTGAGGTCTCATTTATTTAATTCCTTTTAAAGTATCTTTGAAAGTTTCAGAAGTATCTACATTTTTTATTTTATTTACACTTTTAGTTATATCTGTTCTTTTTGTAAAGGGTAAATAAATAATCTTTTCTATTGAACCATCTAGGCAAACCAAAGCAAATAAATTAGTATCATCTTTTTCATACGAGCCAACTTCATTGCTTATTGTTTTATTTGTTTGCCATCTATACACTTTTTTTGTATATGTTTTATTTTGTTGTTTTCTGTAATCAGGTTTTGTTAATATTGTTTCAGTTGTTTTGACTTGTACTTTATAAAACTTTTTATTGTATTGAAATACTAAATCATAACTACATCCATTCCAACTTGACATTACATTTGTTGCACCTTGTTTATATAAATCATATCGAACAAATGCTTCTCCTTTTTCCCCTAACAATGCATTCTTATTCATTTTATTTCCTCTCTTCGTACTTGTGTCTGTTAAGTTCTTCTTGTGCAGATTCTGCCCAATTTTTATAATTCCTTATCTCTTCGTTCTTTTTTTCTAATATTGCAAATGAAACAATTGTTTGTACTATCCACAATAAAAATGCTATAATTACATATACACTCATTGTTAATACTCCTTATTTAATATATTTAATTTAAAATTTCTAAATTGATTTCCCCAATCATCGTTCTCTGAATTGTCATACCTTGGAGAAACATTATCTTGTAAACAATCATCACACATTTCTTTATGATTCTCATTGTTTTTACCATCTAATAGAACATTACATTCTTCACATTGATTCATTACTTCACCTCACTTTCTTTATGAAAAATAAATCTAAAATGTATTTCTACTATGTGATTTTTTTCTACTACTTTTAATCTGTTATATACATTTGGACTTTTAGATAACCAATTGAGAAATCTTGTATAATCTTCTGCAATTGATGCAATCCATTTGTCATCTTCTTGTTTCTTTTTTTTCTGATCTATTATCTTTTTTATGTTTCCAATCAGATTCCATCTGTCTATTTTCATCCCATCTCCTTTTTATATAATTGTGTTACCACCCATTCAACTACATTTGTAGTTACTGCATTCCCCATACATTTATATCTTTGTGTATCAGATAATCCCTCTGTCCAATTGTCAGGGAAACCTTGCAATCTTTCACATTCGATTGGTGTCAATCTTCTGATTTGAGTTTTGTTATGCATTACTCCATGAACATCATTTTGAGTTAAAGTAAACATTGGTTCTTCGTTATCTTTAAACCTTCTACCATTTTGACTTTTGTTTTTTCTAGATGGAGTTATTGTTGCTTGAACTATTGTATATTGTTGGTTACCTGTGTCTAATGTTTGTGCTATTTGTTTACCAACTCTACCTCTACGAGTTTTTGATTTTAGGTTTTGCAAGTTTACAGAATCTCCTAAATCTGCCCATTCATATCCTTGCTTTGTGGCTTGTGGTATTTTATATAAACCTGTTTTACCACCTTGTCCACCACCACCTGCTTTTATAGATACACTAGCACCATTTGTAGAATAAACTCTTTGTCCTTGTCCTAGATTTTTAGTGAGTTCTTTTGGTTCTAATATATATTGTTCTCCCATTGCGTGAGTACCTCTTTTATAATTAGAGGTTATCGTTGATGAAATTTGGCTACTCCTTTCCCTCTCCTTTTTTCTGCTCGTTTCAGATACTCCATTCCCTTCTCTGAAAGAAAATACTTTTGGTCGACTTTGTCCTCTAAGATGTCCGACAATATACACTCTTTCCCTACTCTGTGGGACTCCGTAGTTCTTACTATTGAGCAATTCCCATTCAACGATATACCCCAAGTCGGAGAGAATCCCAAGTATTGTCTCGAAAGTTTTTCCTTTGTTGTGAGAAAGTAAACCTTTAACATTTTCGAGTATAAAATTCCTTGGTTTTTTGTGGGCAAGAATCCTTGCGACATCAAAAAAGAGAGTCCCTCTTGCTTCGTCAAATCCTTTCCTTTTTCCTGCCATTGAGAAAGCTTGGCAAGGAAATCCTCCAACGAGGATGTCGAAGTTTGGTAATTTAGTTTCATCGATTGTTGTTGCGTTTCCATAGTTTTTTACTCCTTGAAATTTAGTTTCTAAAATCTGTGATGCATATTTATCTATTTCACAAAATCCAACTACTTGCGTTTGCAAATTGGCTTGTTGAAATCCTAATTCAAAACCACCTACACCACTAAACATTGAGAATATTTTTATCATTTTAAATCTCCTATGCCTATGCCAATTATTTTTTCTATGTACTCAACATCTAAACCATTTTTTAAGCCATTATATTTTAATTGCTTTGCATCTAACATATTATAAATGGTAGTTTCAATAGCATCTATAATTGGTTGAACATCTATTTCAATGCATCTTAATTTTAACTTATCATCAGTATAATAAAGTATATGGTTTTTGCCATCACTTATTTCAAAGTCATTTATATCATTATTTAATTTGGTCATTTGAGTTCTCCTATATTAACCTTTCAATATATTAAAAAAGAAAACCCATAAATGCAAGTGCTAATTTATGGGTATCTCTTTTACCGATTTTATTTTACAAGTTCTCTTTCTTTATCTATCCTATCAAACTCTACTTTGTAGTGTTTTTTTCTGAGGTTTCTTGCTATCTTTTCACTTTCTTCTTGAGTATGATATCTTTCATCATCAATAAAATCTCCAAATTTATCATATTGATGTGGATACAAAGATACTACTAGTGAATTGGTTGTTTTATATCTACTTAAACTGACATATAACATTTCTTTATTTCGATATACATCAGTTGCAATATCGTGAAAGTCATTACCCTCTTCATCTATAGACATTTCTACCTCTAATTCATCCTCCCAAGGTTCTTCTTTTTTAAAATCTCTATCTATTTGTTGTAGTAACTTTATTAGTTTAGTTATTTTCATTATCGTTATCTCCTTTTTTTGTACTTGCGTACTTGCGTTATTTACTTACTTGCGTACTTGCGTACTTGCGTACTCCCATTAAAAAAACTAGAAATTTTTTACTGATCTAAATTTTTAGATTTATTTTTTATATCATCATTTAATTTTTTAGATAATTTGATATAA
>MDSY01085060.1_pt1 | contig 12884 bp, 10 predicted proteins | sample 811131 | NCBI WGS metagenome assembly MDSY01 (sample SAMN05326643, study PRJNA326480) | marine metagenome | isolation source: seawater | place: Atlantic Ocean: South West | collected 2010
ATTCAGAATTTGGCAACGGCGCTTACACTAGCCTGACCATGATGGTAGCCGAAGAGCTAGACGCAGTCTGGGACACGATCGAGCTAGAGCCCGCACCAACCTCTCCGGAGTACTATAGTCCGATATTCGGAGAATACCTGACTGCCGGGAGCGTTACAACGGGAGGTGCCTGGTTGCAACTGCGCACGGCGGGGGCGCAAGCGCGAGCCATGTTCTTAGCGGCCGCAGCGCAACGTTGGCAGATGGATGGTAAGCAACTCGAGACCCGTGATAGTCAGGTGCTCTGGCCTGCTGCGGGCAAACAGGCCACCTACGGGCAACTGTTGAGCACTATCATTGATGAGAATATTCAGCCCCCAGAACAAGTAAGTCTCAAGGATCCAGCTAAATTCAATATCTTGGGTAAGCCACGTCTCCGCCAGGAGGGCCTGTCAAAAGTCAATGGCTCGGCAGTATTCGGTATCGATATCAAATTGCCCGGGATGCTTTACGGGTCGGTGGCTCGCTGCCCAGTCTATGGTGGAAAGGTGGCCACTTACGATGATAGTGATGCGCTAGTAATCAAGGGCGTGGTGAAGAGCAAACGCATTAGTGCCGGCGTCGTAGTTCTGGCAAAGGATTACTGGACGGCACGCAAGGGTCGCGACGCGCTAAAAATTCGGTGGGATGAGGGCCCGAATACTGCGCTATCCAGCGAGCAGTTTTACCGCGAGTATCGCGCGTTGGCGGACGAACCTGGAATGTTGGCAGAAGACATCGGTGACGCAAAAACCGTTATAGCAAGCAGTGATAATACCCTAGAGGCTGTGTATGAGATGCCCTACCTAGCTCATGCCACAATGGAACCAATGAACGCCACCGCTTTGGTAAAGGTAGACAGCTGCGAGGTTTGGTCTGGCACCCAGTACCAGAGCAATGATCAGGAGATCGTAGCCAAGTTACTCGGTCTACCGCAGGAAAAGGTAATTATTAATCGGCCGCTAATGGGCGGCACTTTTGGCCGTCGTGCAAGTAAAACTGCCGACTTCACTGTAGACGCAGTTGAAGCCGCGCAAGGAGAGATTGTCCCAGTTCAAGTCATCTGGTCACGCGAGGAAGATATACGCGGTGGACATTACCGTCCATTGTTCGTACACAAATTACGCGGTGCAATAGACGAAAACGGCATGCCACTTGCCTGGCATCAAACCGCTGTTGGCCAGTCAATCATGCAACATACAAAACATGATCCGGCCTATATGGTCAATGGTATGGATATCTACTCAGTGGATGGCTGTCTGCAGGAGCCCTTTGGGGTATTCCCCTACGGGACAAATTATACGATTCCCAACCACCGCATAGAAACCCATAATGCGCTAAAGGTTGGCGTCCGCCCCCATGAATGGCGTGCCGTCGCCCATACTCATACTGGTATTGCCTACGAGTGTTTTCTCGATGAGTTGGCCCACGCGGGCGGCAAAGATCCCCTAGCGCTGCGTCTTGCCCTCAGTAAAGATTACCCTCGCATGCATAAACTTCTGCGCGTGTTAGAGGAAAAAAGTGCGTGGTCCACCCCTCTGAGTGAAGGTCGAGGGCGCGGCGTAGCTGCGCGAGTATATTCGGTGACCCCAACTGCTCAGGTTGCAGAGATTACCCTGCATGGAGACGGAAAATTTTCGGTGGATCGTGTAATCTGTGTCGTGGATTGCGGGTTCGCAGTGAACCCTCTGAACATAGAAGCACAAGTTCAGGGTGGAATAGCTTTGGGATTAAACGCAGTAGCCAACGGTAATATCGACCTTGAAGCGGGTCGCGTTGTGCAGAGTAATTTCCACGATGTGCCGCCCCTCCGAATTGGCCAGATGCCCACGATTGAGGTACACATTATTCCCAGCGACGAGCCACCCACAGGTGTCGGTGAACAAGCTACCACGCCCATAGCGCCAGCCGTTGCTAATGCAATTTTCAATGCAACCGGGCGACGTATCCGCTCGTTTCCCCTTTCAAAGAACGGTTTTACATTGGTTTAGGAGTATTCGATGCCTGTACAACATATTGTGTGGATCAAGCCGAACAAGGCGACCAAAACAAGTACCATCGATGATATTCTACGACAAGTAAAAGGTCTTGCGCACAGCATCCCTGAAGTCCTTGCTGCGACTACCGGTAAAAACTCCACTGATCGCGCGATGGGCTGCACCTACGGCGCTATCGTTACATTAAAGGACTACGCCGCACTGGAATTCTATCTGGTACATCCTGAGCACCAACAAGTCGGATCTCTCATGCGCCAACATTGCTCTGTGCTGGCGATGGATTACGAACACGATGGCTAGGGTAGCTACTTACCGTCCACCGAAAACACCAATAAGACGTTTCCTGGTTCGTGGAAGTAGAGGCCATAACCTGAATTACTGATCAGATGCCCCTGCGCAACAGTAGGCCCGGCCCCACTCATGCCGCCACCGTGAGCAGGCTCCCCATTCACCGTATTGAACTCGCGTGCGGTGTCGTAATCCCAAAGCACCTTACCTGTATCACCTGCGTAGACGCGAAGGTGTCCGTCAAGATGTCCTGCCACTACTGCGCCAGGTAGCGCGGTTACCGGTGAAGATATACCGGGATCACAGAACGGGCGGCCTTCACCGCAGACATTGTCCTGTACGTGCCTCCAGAGAACCTCACCGTTTGTTGCATCAATAGCATGCAGCCCTGGCCTAGCCAACTGCGGATCTAGCACATCACCGTTGCGAGTGTCATTCATGTCGTTAATCGGAGCATAGACCCGGGTGCCTTCAGCTGCCATGCCGAAGTGGACACCACCCTGAATGCTGCCACGACCTACCTTGGTAACCCAGGGTCTATGCTGGCCATTATCCGCATCGTAGGCAATGACGGAACCGTCCTTGTGCCCGGCAACTAGTATCGTGCCTATTTCCCCAGCGTCGATCAGCAAAGGGCTGGATCCCTGATCAAAATCTGGGCCCCGCTCCGGTGGACAATTCGGATGATCGACGGACATCATACAACCCACGTTCCAGGCGTCACCACTAAAAACTTGGCGCTTCCAGATTCGCTTTCCGGTATCGAGATGCACGGCAATGATCGCGTCACTGTTGTCGTCAGACGGCGTTGAATAATTCTCCCCAGTACCAAAATATAGCCGATTATTGGCTGGGTCTAGAGTCGGACTGCTCCACACTGGCGCGCCAGAAGGCGACAATATCCTAACACCCGCACTGGTGAGTGCTACCTCCTTTGGCTCGGTCGGTATCGAATAGCTCTGCCATTGCTGCTTACCATCCGTTCCGTTATAGGCGACAACCTTGCCACGGAAGGTACAACACTCGTAGTCTACTGCCGCTGCGGGTATCACTTCAAGGGATGACACTGGAACATAGAGCATACCGTCGTGATACGCCGGCGTGCCGGTCAATGTGGCACTATGATGATCATCTGCACTGAGTCGCCAAAGTACCTCTCCGGTATGGGCGTTTACGGCATAAAGATTCGCAATAATATCGCCGAAGTAAACTGTAGGAGGACCATCGCCATGCTGGCCTGCAACAATTCCAGTACGCACTTCTGCACTGGCTTGGTAAGCCCACCTAACGCAACCGGTCTCAAGGTCAAGCGCATAAACCGTTCCATCCTGACTTCCAACAAAGACAGCACCCATTGCGACTGCCGGCTGTGAGCGCGCGCGTACAGCATTTGGGAAGCCAAAACTCCACTTTAGCTTGAGTCGGGGAATATCCGCCACTGCCAAACTGGCGACTTTTGCTGGAACGAATCGCGCTGTATCGCGGCCCCAGCCCGTCAATTCTTGAGGATTAAATTCCACAAAGTGGGCGGCTTCGCCGCTACAATAATTCAATACCGGCGCTTCGGCCTGATCGGTAAACGGCTCCTGCAGGAGATATTCCACAATGTGCTTTTTTTGCTCATCAGAGAGGTCTGCTGCCTGTTTCCGCATAATACCTTCCGTCATGCTTGTGTAGAGAGTTCTCGCCGGCATCATTTCTAACCACGATGTATGTGGCGCTTTGTAGATTTGCCCCGCATGGCAGGACACACAGTGGCGTGCAAATAGGGCTGCCCCTGGCAAAGATTCCCGGTCTCCAAGTGCACCTGAAACTGCCCTCATTTCATCCGTAGAACTCAGGGTCTTTGATTCTTCGCCGCTTACTTGCCCTGCAACGAAACCGGCTAGTACGATCAATAGTAGGCTAATTAGGAAATGCTGATAAGTCACTGTGATAACTTGCTTTTTCATATTTACACCACCGTGGATATTATTAGGTTGTTGGGGCGTTATGCTATTTCCAGTCAGGGCAATAGTCTTTTTGAAAATGAATTAAACGGTGACTGAGGCCATTATCGCGATCGTTGGCTCTATTAATACTACCTCTTCTTGATTCTGGAGACAAAAAAACGGGCGTCGATTGACGCCCGTTTAGATAACACGAAGTCCATTAAAACTTGTACTGCACCTCAGCACCGTAATAACGCGGACGGTTGATCGTTCCGAATGTCCACAGTCCTGGTATATAAACGGGGGCAGGGTTAGCTGTAGACGTCGCCTTATAGGCACCGGCCACGTCAAGCACGTGATAAAAGTAGGCGTCATCCGTTAAGTTTTTACCGAACAGCGAAAGTCGCCAGTTATCAGTTTCGTAATTGATCGATGCATCTAAAATACCATATGCATCTTGAATCAGAGGGTCAGATGAATAGTGCTTGGGACCCCCAGTACTCGCGTTGACTGCGTAATCGTCTTTCCAGCGGTAGTTGACAGTAGCCACGATGAAGGCATCGTTTCGCAGCGCCCACTCATAAATAGCGCCAACGGAGGTGGTCAGTTCGGAGGCCTTGCGAAGATCGAAACCACTCTTATCTACTGGGTCTCCCGTGGTTCCTGGAACCGTAAAGTCATCGTACTCAGCGTCTAGATAGCCCAAATTAGCAGTTAGAGTCAGGCCTTGCATCGGTAACCAAACCGTTTCCAACTCGAACCCATCAAGGCTCGCGCCGGCTGCATTTTGCACTAGAGTAAGTGTGACGGCTCCATCGGTGCCTGGGAGAACAACATCCTCCTGCTTTTCCTCATAATCGGTGGTGAAGAGCGAGCCGTTCAGCTGCAGGGTGTCATCAAACCATGTAGTCTTAAACCCGAGTTCCCAACTCTTTACATTTTCTGGATCGTAGGGTCCAGCCACGTCGACGCTAGTTGCACGACCATTGAAGCCACCTGAGCGGAAGCCTTCGGTATAGCTTAAATACACCATACCATTATCTGAGAAATCATATGTAACACCAGCCTTCGGCGTAAACTCACTCCAACTTTGCTTACCCGTAAACTCAACTGACTGTCCTGTAACCGCATCGATATAGGAGTTACTTAGTGCCCCTCGCGCCCAAGTGGGACAATCAGCGCCCCAGCCCTTGTTGGCTGATGCGCGGACGCCATCATAATTTACAACCGGGCCGGCCTCATCTGGCGAAGTGAACACCTGACAAAAGGTTTTCTCTTCATCTGTATAACGCCCACCGAGGCTAAGGGTAATACGATCGGTCACGTTAAAGTCCAACTGACCGAAAATTGCAGTGTTTTCCGTTCCCTGATTAGTAAGGGGACTATCATTGAACCCACCAAAGAAATACGTGGTCTGCCAGGCGCTGTAATCGCTATCCCAGTAAAAGCCACCCATAGTTACAGTACCCCAGGTGAAATCAGATTCAAGACGGAGTTCAAGACTCTTTTGATTCTCAAATTGTGGGCGAGAAACACGGAATCCGTCAAAGGCAATAGCATCGAATTCTTGCAACGAGGTCTCTTTCATTTGCCTATCTGCGTAAATAGCGACTAAACGGTGCTCGTCGTTAATCTGCCAGTTGGCATGAATAGTGAAAGCTTCTACATCAATACTTGCTTTCTGATCGGTCGAAGTATATGTGTTTCGGTGAAAATCCTCGTCATCCTTATTGGCACAGTTATCGCCAAGTAAACCAAATGCCCCGAACAATTCTGCTGACTCTGTCAGACAGGTCACCGGTCGCACAGGTGTGTCGTCACTAACGTCGTCGTAAGTAAACTGCACATCAAAATTGTCTGTTGGCTGCCACAATGCGCTAAACATAAATGAGGTCAGATCTGTTTCACCTTCACTAGTCCCCCGAGTTTTATTGTCAAAGTAATCGCCGCCAGACATGTCCATGACGGTCACTTTCGTTGAGATGCCCGCAAACTCTGGGAAGTTGAGCGTAGCCTTTAAGTCCTGTTGGTCGTCACTGGCGCCCGTTAAGCTAACTTTACCGCCCCACTCTCCAGTCGGCTTCGAACGAATCACGTGCACTAGTCCCCCGATCGTATTACGGCCAAAGAGGGTGCCCTGAGGGCCGCGAAGTACTTCGATGCGCTCTGCATCCCAGATATTTAGAAGCGCGCCGGTCGTAGTAGCTAGATATATCCCATCCTGATATACGGCTACAGCAGGATCGAAACTTTTCTCAACGTCGTTCAGTTGCATGCCGCGAATGGATATAGAGGCAGTGCCATTACCAAGGATCGGATCGATTGTGAGATTGGGGGACATACCTGCGATATCAACGATGTCGCGTGCGAAGGTCCTCTCAATAGCTTTGGCATCCATTGCGCTTACCGAAATGGGTACATTCTGCAGATTCTCCTCACGCTTTTGAGCGGTGACAATTACCTCTTCTAAAACGCCGCTAATATTTCTCTGTGCGATTGCGGACTGAGGCAAGAATATAGATCCTAGCATCGCAACTGCGATGCCCGCCGTAATGGGGGTAAATTGGGATGGTTTCAACATTTTTAAAGTACTCCTGTGACTAAGCTTTGCTCTATTGGAAACGTGTTAACCGTCTCGTTTTTTAGTCCTTATTCACTACCTAATTGGCATTTCGCAAAATGCTTAAGCTTGCGGTTTATTAAACCACCACATATAGTGTATACACTTAGCTCTCTAGTGTATACAAACTGTCAATGCCCATAAAGACAAAAGATAGACCATCTCGATCAGATGGTAAAAGTGCTTGCTTTCCGCCTGCCACGACTACGCAGGCAGAAGTGGTTCGCCTTCGTCTAGAGAGCGATATTTTTAGCGGGATCCTTTTGCCTGGGACTGCGCTGGAGGAAGGGCGGTTGGCCTCCGAGTACGGAGTCTCCCGCACGCCAGTGCGAGAGGCTATCGCTAATCTGGCACAAGGCGGGTTGGTCACTAAGAATGCCCATCGTCGCGCAATGGTCAGGGAGTTGGATTCGAGCGAGATGTTGGAGATGTTTGAAGCGTTATCCGAACTGGAAGGTCTCGCCGCACGACTTGCCACCGAGCGCATGTCGCCGGGCGAGAAGCAGGCGCTGGTTTCGGTGCATGAAGCCGCTGGAGCGCTGTTGTGTAACAACGGCAACCCAAACATATACGCCGAAATGGGGGAGCGGTTTCACCAATCGATATTAAAGGGTTGTCGCAACTGCGTACTGATAGACACGACCTCTTCGTTGGCAGTTCGCGTTTTGCCTTACCGTCGTTATCAGGTGGTGGCACCAGGGAGATTGGAGCTTAATCAATCCGATCACAATGTGATTTTAGCGGCGATTACCGCCGGAGACGGGGAGGCGGCGGGTGCGGCCATGCGAAGCCACACTGCAGCACAGGGCGACGCATTGATGCGGTTTATTGCGTTAAATAAAACACCTTACGCCGATCTCCGTCCTCGAATGGAGAAAGAAGGATTAACAGGAAATTAATTGATGAGTGGTAATGAATATGGCAGTGATGATTAGTGGAACCGTAATTGATGGCGCCTGCATTGATCCAATAGATCCGGATGGGTTGGCACAATTTGAGTACATACACTGGCGCGGGCTTTGATGGACGTAATAGGAGTAAGCACACTATGACCATTCATCGCGTCGATACATTTCACAGCGCTGAGGCCGCGCTTCGGCAGAACGACCTGAAGCAGTCACTTTATGATCAGGGCGGGATCCTCATGGATAAAGTGCTCGTCACACTGCATGGCGATGAGCATCGCACGCGTCGTACCATCGAAAGTCAACTCTTTCGCCGAAACTTTTTTCGCTACTACGAGTCCGATGTGTTCCCCGTACTTCTTAAGGAGACCCTCAATCAATTTCTTGATCATGACGAAATGGACCTCAAGAAGCTTGGGTACCGGATTATGGTTCATTTGTCTTTGTCATTTGCGGGGATTGACCGCATCGATGGTTCCTTGGAAGAATCCGACGCACAACATCGGCTTCTCATTCAGCTTGGCCAAGCTGCGACAATCGGCCAGTACAGCGGTAATCGACAACTCATTCTTGATGAAATTGCTACTGCTCTGTGTGAGTTTGAGGAGCGCTTCTTTGCACCCTCGCGATTGCGACGTGAGGTATTGATCGAGAAGTTCCACCGCGGCGAGATCGAGGAAACGGCATTGCCGCGCGATATTCTCACCATTCTGTTAATGAACGAAGACAAACTTAATATGTCTGATGAGCTAATGGTTCGTGAGGTGGCTTTTTTCTATCTGGCGGCCTCGCATACTTCGGTACATACCCTAGTTCACGCTATGAATGAGGTATTTAATTGGTATAAAAGCCGAAGCTCTGAAGCATCGGAGCTCAAGTCTGACTTGCTGCTGCTACAGCGTTTTGTTCTCGAGAGTATCCGGTTGCATCCCTCAAGTCCTGAGGCATGGCGCAAAGCAGAAGAAAACGTAGATTTGGGCGATGCACAGGCAGTTAAAGGCGAAAAGGTTGTTGTCGACCTGCAAACTGCGAACCGGGATGTCGAGATATTCGGTCACGATGCAGGATGTTTTAATCCTATGCGGCAACTTTTACCGCGGGTGAATCCAGCGGGGTTGTCTTTCGGTGGCGGTATGCATGTTTGCCTTGGCATGAACTTGGTGGCTGGTACGATACCCAAGCTGGGGCAAACGCCGGATTCCGACAGTCAGCAGTACGGCACTATCACGCTTATCATTGCAGAGTTACTGGACCGAGGAATACAGCCACACCCGACGAAACTACCGGAAAAGATCGAGGCATCAGAGCGAGATGTCTGGAAAATTTACCCGGTCATTTTTGAAGCATAGGCATCATTAACAATGAGTAAAACGGCCCACATCGACATCTACCAACACGCTTTTGATACTCTTTGCGATCGTCGGTTGGTGCAGTCTATGTACAGCGAGTGCGAGGTGCTGATGGAGCGGGTATTACTAACGCTACACGACGAGGAGCATACTCGCCGACGCGCAGTAGAACTCAAGTTGTTCCGTCGAGATTTTGCTCGCTACTACGAGAAAGAGGTCTTCCCGCGGACGCTGTCTGCGACTCTGGAGCCCTTTTTGGCGAAGGGCCGCATGGACCTGCCAGATTTTGGCTTTCGAGTGAACATTAATTTGGCCGCTGATATTGCAGGTATCGATCGTAATACTGAATCTGCCGAGGAGACTGAGTGTCTTATTGCAATCGTTCGCAAGTTCAGTGAGGGAGCAACTCTGTTTCATTCTACCCGTAACAAAGATGACGTGAGACATGAGGTAGCTGAGGCTCTGGCGCTGTTTGACAGCCGTTTTTTGCAACCGTCGCGAGCAAGGCGTGAACAGATACTTTTGGAAATAGAGGCCGGTAGGGTGCCCGTGGAATCTGCACCTCGGGATATCCATACCGTTCTGCTGCAGAATCGCTCTGAGCAGGATATCGACGATGCTATGATTCGCCGTGAAGTGGCATTTTTCATGCAAGCGGCCTCTCATAGTTCTGCTAATGCAATGGTGCATGCATTTCATGAGATCACAACTTGGTGCGCGAAGCATCCAGAAGACGGGCAGCGGTTGCGCAGCGATCCTTTTTTTCTACAACGCTGTGTTCATGAGAGCTTACGGCTTCACCCTGCAAGTCCAGTGGCTTGGCGCACGGCATCATGCCCCTTTGAGTTAGTCAATGGCAGTCCAGTCCAGAGTGGTGAGAGTGTTGTTATCGAATTGCAGAAGGCCAACCAAAATCACAAGCCGTTTGGGGATGAAGCGCAGGGCTTCAATCCCCACCGTGAGGTGCAGGGGCGAGTGCCGCCCTACGGACTGACCTTCGGTGTAGGTGTGCATACCTGTTTCGGGCGCGTTTTGGCCGGCGGTGCAATACCAAACGCAGACACTGACCCAGACGAGCATCATTATGGCACTCTTGCCAGTCTACTGAGCAGCTTATTTATGCATAAGCTGCGGCCTGATCCTGATAACAGCCCCATATTGGATCCTGATACGGAGCGCAACAACTGGCGAATTTATCCAGTTTTAATAGAGCTTAAGGAGTAAGCATGAAGTCAGCAATCGTAACCGGTGGAGCAGATGGTCTTGGTGCGGAAATAGCTAAGTCTTTGTCTTGCAATGGGTATCGAGTGGGGATTATCGATATATGCGAGAAACTAGCTCAGGAGACCGCGGCCAGCATTGTTAATGCTATGGCAATCACTGCGGATATTACGGATGCATCGCAGGTAGCGGCCGCCTTCGACGCATTTGGGGAAACCCCCGACCTGTTGGTAAACAATGCCGGTATTGTGCGCTTTGGGCCGATGGAAGAGCAGAGCGTTGATGACTTCGTTTCGGTGATCAATGTCAACCTGCTTGGCAGCTGTCTTTGTGCGCGTCAGGCGGCAATCGGTATGTTGCAGCGTGGATCTGGGCATATCATTAATATTACATCGATTAATGGTTTGCACCCTGCGCCTGATGTTGGCCTCTACGGAGGTACCAAGGCGGCCATGGCGAATATAACCCAGGCTATGTCCATAGAATGGGGGCCTCGAGGTGTGCGCGTAAACTCGATTGCGCCCGGCTTTATAGACGCAGGCATGTCTAGCCCGATTTATGTTGATCCAAAAGTGCGCGCAAAACGAGGTGGCGGTGTACCACTGCGACGTTTGGGTGAGGCTGAAGATATTGCCCAGGCGGTTCTATTTTTAGATTCTAATGCCGCTAGCTATATTAATGGCCACCAACTGGTAGTCGATGGTGGTGTTAGCAACAGTGTGATGGCTCATTTACCGCGAGAATAAGCCATCCTTATACGGGCAATATATTCCTAGCCGGCGGACTTTGCAGTAATTTTAGCGATACGGTAGACCCGTTATCTTTATCGCTAAGGATAATTTCTCTTACCGAACCGGAGTTGGGCCTAGTCAGTTTAGCTCGCACTCGGTGAAGATGTGTGTTTGGCGCTAGGAGATGATTAGATTAAAGGTACGAAGTCTTCTGTCGTACCGAGTCGCTGCGTTAGTCTCTGGATGCAAAGGCGTTGGGCAGTCTTTAAATAAATAGTGGGGTTTGAGATGAAGTTACTCAAGGGGATGTCCATCCTGGTTACTGGCGGCGGATCCGGAATCGGTCTTGGGGCGGCACGGCATTTTGTCGCCGCTGGTGCGCTGGTAACGATCTGTGGCCGTCGCCAGGAAAAGATCTCGGCAGCAGCTGAGGAATTGGGAAAATCTTGCCTAGGGGTCGTTGCAGACATCACGGTAGGAGCGGATCGAGAGAGATTAGTTAATGCTGCTGTAGCACATGGAGGTAGCCTGGGTGCTCTGGTCAACAACGCGGGTAACATGTATAGGGGGTCCATTACTGAACTCGAAGAAGGTCCTCTCCTGGATATTTTTAATACCAATGTGGTAGCAGGGATGATGCTTGCCGGACTTGCGGTGCCCCACCTTGAACAGTGCTCAGGTGCCGTGATTTTTCTTGGGTCTATTCATACCCGCCGTGCTTTCCCTGGAGCATCGCCTTATGCAGCGACTAAGGCAGCTTTAGAGTCATTGACTCGAGTATTGGCAGCAGAGTTGGGCGAACGCAATATCAGAGTTAACTGTATCCTGCCTGGGGCAGTATTTACCGAGATCAACCAGCGCGCAGGGTTGGGCGACGATGAAACTTCACTGGCTCGGCTGCAGGGAATGGCCCCCCTGCATGCGTTGGGGCGCATTGGGACCACCGAGGAGATAGCTGAAGCAATGGCTTATCTGATCTGTGCCGAGTGGACCACTGGCGCTATTTTAGAGGTAGACGGTGGGTTGGGTCTCGGTCTAACCTGACAAGTAAGTATAACCACCCAATACGGAGAATTGAACGGATGGCTGCAGGCATCACAATTACAGTAACGACGCGGGAGGGCGAGCATAATTCGCTGACTACGCGCCCTGGACAACAAACGCTTATGCAGCTGCTGTTCGATGAAGATCAGGGGATCGAAGCCGCATGTGGTGGCTGCGCCTCCTGCGCTACTTGCCATGTATTTGTGAGCGACGACTGGGTCGCGCTACTGCCGGAACGCGATGGTATTGAAAATATGCTACTGGAATACCAGGAGAACTTTGATCCCCATCGCTCTCGATTGAGCTGCCAGGTGCAGCTGACCGCGGGTATGGACGGACTCTCATTGACTGTGGCACCGGAGGAGTAGCGCATGGATTTGGACTTGAGTGAGCGACATGTTTTAGTGACTGCAGCCAGCAGAGGTATTGGGCGTGCTGCCGCAGAAGGTTTTCTTGCGGAGGGTGCTCGAGTCACTATCTGTGCCCGTGACGGTGATGCATTGCAAGCGACGAGTACTCAACTGGCCAGAGTTTGCGGAGACTCAATCTACGCTGTGCGCGCCGATGTGACTGACCCAGACCAGATCAGGGCGCTTTATGAGGCGGCCTGTGGTCGATTTGGTCCAGTACAGATCCTAGTTAACAACGCAGGCGGACCAGGGCCAGGCACACATGAAACTATCTCTGATGAGGATTGGGAGACAGCTTTTGATCTCACACTTCGCTCCGCAGTGCGGCTCACCAACTTAGTACTACCAACGATGAAGTCAGCTGGCTGGG
>MDSY01009194.1_pt1 | contig 12880 bp, 3 predicted proteins | sample 811131 | NCBI WGS metagenome assembly MDSY01 (sample SAMN05326643, study PRJNA326480) | marine metagenome | isolation source: seawater | place: Atlantic Ocean: South West | collected 2010
CACACACACCACGCACACCACACACACACGCGCGCGCGCGCGCGCGCGCGCGCACACACACACACATGCGCACGCACACACACATACACACACATGCACGCACACACAAGCACTGTGAAACACGCTGAGCACACACATACACACAATAGTAGGAACTCCATACACTCACGTAGACGTAACTTCGTAGAATGTACACTTAAAACTATAAATAAAAATGTAAAATCAGGGCTGGCTGCTGTATTTCTATATTCTATTTCTATACTAATACTTGTTCATGAACATGATTTAACTTGACTTATGTACGCTGCCGAGTGCGCAGAGCAACAGGGAGGGGGTTCTCCAATGCAAGAAGGGAGCTGCAGTGAGTTGCTGTTGCGCCGTTCGGTGTCGCCAGGCGATCGATCATCGGAGCTCCCAAACGAGAGCGCTCATGTTGAACGATTCCGATTGGTAACGTTCTTGCCACAGGTTGCGGTCATAGCCTCCTGCACGGCACGCTGCGTCCAACGTTTGCTCGTCTTTCTCGTAGGCCTCCGTTGCCAGCTGGGCTGAAGGTTGCAAAAACGTCGCTTTTTCTGCTGCCTGTGCCTTAAGCGGCTGTGCCCGGGCCTCATTAGGCTGGTGCGCCTGCAACGTACGAGTCAGAGGCAACCAATGAGTGCAAGGCGATTCATGCCGTAGAGTGCTGGCATTACTATCTCTTGGATGGCTGGAGCATACCTGCTGCGCATTCTGTGGCACGTACTGATACGCCTCGGGTGCCGAGGCGGGCGCTGCAGCCGCCTGCTGGGCAGATGCAGTCTCACGACTTTTGAGCTCTTTCTGAGCATCCTCAAGTGATTTACCAGCTGCGACCTGGTCCTGCAGCGCCGCTTTCTGCTGGAGGCGCACCTCCTTCTCATCCCGTTCCTCATTCATCCAGTCCAGCGAGCGCTGCTCGGCTTGGATCCGCTCCTGGTCAACAGCCTCGGACATTTGCTTCCTGAAGAGCTGGAGCTTGGCGCGGTTGCGTGCAGACGCTGCAGCGTGCAACGCCTTCCTCCTGTCGAGCAGGGCTCTGCCTTCCGCCCGTGTCGCCTCATCTGTCAGCTTCTCAATTATGTCCTCCACATCTTCAAGGTAGTCATTGTACTCGTCCAGCGTCGCGAAGTCCTCCTCTGCAAGGTAATAGTGTTGCCGCACCGTCAACCGATAGCTCTTCTCGGTCTCCAGCCAGCGCCGTTCCTTCGCTGCCGCGTCCAGGTCCATGGCCAACCAGGCCGCCACAGTCCACCCGCTGACCGACCGGCCTTACTGTGGTAAATCCGGGGTATGTATGTAAACCATTTTCGCACCATTTTTGTTTGCCGCCGGCGACATGGCAGGCCGGTTGCAGGTCGTGGCGATCCTCGGACTCGCGAGCGTTGCAGCTGCGTTGGCGACTAGAAAGGTGCTGGCAAAGAGGCGGCGACGACTTCCTCACGGCCAGCTCACTGTGGGGAGCCATTTCGTTCCTGACGAGGAGGTTCAGGTGTGTTCTTGCCATCCCACCGCAGCGCTTCTTGCATGAGCAGCTCCAAATGGATCCTGGGCGAACTTGAACTGAGGGCGCGCCCGTGTCATTGCAGGCGCTGATATTCGACTTTGACGGCACGCTCGTTGATTCAATGGGGCGTTTCTTCCCATCGTGGAACATGGCAGGTGCAAAGTTTGGCATCTCTGTGACGGAGGCAGCATTCTACAGCTACGCGGGGCTGCCGCTTCCCGAGATCGTGCGCATTTTGCATCGCGAGCAGCTAGGTGGCGAGGCCGACGCTGCCTTTGTCGCGGCCTTCCTCGAGGCCAAGTGCAAAGCGCACGAGGAATATGAGCAGCAAGTGGGCCCTCCGCCTGTGATTGAGAGCGTCAAACGGCTTGCAACTCAAGCTGAGGAGAGTGGAGTGCCCATTGCGATCGCCACAAGCGGTCTTTGGCAACATGTGGAGGGACACATCAAGCACAATCGGCTTGAGGGTCTCTTCAGTCGCAGTCGAGGCAACGTGGTGTGCGCCGCCGAGGTGCAGCGAGGCAAGCCTGAGCCTGACATTTATCTCGAGGCGGCAAGGCGTGTGGGAGCTGATCCACGATTCTGCCGCGCGTACGAGGACGGCGAGTCGGGCTTGATTTCTGCATACCGCGCGGGCTGCCATGTCATCGACGTGACTTATATGGACGAGTACCCACTCGTTGAGGGACTCCGAATTGCCAAGAAGAAGGCGCAAGCTGAAAGGGATTGGCTCGATGATAAATGAATCATTATCATATAGATATACTGTAGGTTTTTGATATGCGCTGCTTGAAATCCAAATCAATGATATATAATATAGCTTTCAAATATAGCTTTCTAGAACCTGGGTTGTTCTGAGCCAGCATGTGTTAATACAAGCGTTAACGTACTAGACGTTGTATATAATCTTCTGAATCGATTCGGAATCTATGTAACCGTTAATAATTTATTATTTAATGGTGTACGGCCCAACTGACAAGCACAGCCCCAGCGGCAACGATCAGCGCTCTTGCAACCTCATGGGCTTCGGGTCTCCGTTTCTCCAGCCAGATCATGACAGGCAGCGTCCAAAGCGGGGATGTTGCGGTGAGCGCTTGCCAGGCGCCCAGGGGAAGGCCAAAGAGAGCAACGTTGCCCATCGCAGGAGCAGCAAAGGTAACGAGGAGGACTCCGGCGGAGGTGAGTGTCCATGCATGCCTGGACTGCTCAGGGAAGCGGGCGAAGGCAGGAGGCGTTCGCGTTCTCACTCGCGCCACGAGGCGAGTGAGCAGGAAGAAGAGTGTCAAGAGGACTCCTGAAGAGCCAAAGCGCACGAGGTTGATTTGCCACGTGGAGAGACCGACCCCATGTCGCCTCGTGATCACGCTCCCGACGGAGTCGGCGAGCACGTTGAAAAGCTGTAGCATTGCGCCCAAGACCCATCGCCTCGCCGAAGGCTGCGCCTTGGACGTGACCGCCTTTGCTCCGGCCACCTCAACGTCGCGACTCGCCGCCGCGCCCGCGTCTAATGAGGCGAGCGACGCTCGAGGGAGCCAGCTTTTGAGCCACGGCAGCGCCAAGCCGACGCTGATGAAGAGGACGCCGATAAGTGCGCCGCTCGGTAGCGTCTGTCCAAGGAAGAGCCAGCCAAAGCACGCAGAGATGAGTGGCTGGAAGGAGCCGAGCATGATGCAGTTCACCGGTCCCAGGAGCTCAATGGCACGTAGCCACATGACATCGCCGATGACGATGCCGAAGAAGGCGGAGAGCACGAGCCAGCCAAGCACAGCTGGTGAGATCGTTGCGAGCGCTCGGCCCGCGCAGAGCTGAACCCCGAGCACGATCGCAAATAACCCACTAGCAAGTGTGCACTTGAAGAGGTTCAGTGGGAGCGCATGCTTGATGATCGGCTGCCCAGCCCAGAGGAACTGTCCGACGGTGGACGATACAGGGCTACCAACACCTGCAAGTGCAATCGCAATCAGCGGCGATGGAGTGCCCGATGCCGCTGTCACAGAGGCCTGCAGCAGCACCCTCGCTGGAGTGTGCGGAAGGACCATCGTTAAAGTTCGCCGGTTGTTATAAAAGACTTGCTCTTGCCCAGGTGGTTCCCCCCGCAAAAAAATCAAGTTCAAGATCCGCGCGCGGCGGGGAGCACAACAAGCCTCCTCCAAGCCCTGCTGGCGCTATGGCGTCGGCGGATCCCGCTGCCGCCTCGGAGGGAGCAGCGACGAATGGCTGCTCAAATGGAGCGTCGCCGGCGGCCTACCACTCCACGCCGACGCTTAAAAACTTCGGTAATACCTCGAGACGATCTAGCATTGGTGTGAGCGACGACGTGATGCAGGATGTGGTGAGGGCCGTCTCCGCAGCTCGCGAGTCGCTCGATCGCGTGCCGCCGTCGCCGTCGCCGATCGCCACCGAGACGCCGGTTCGCCCAGGCGAGCTCCTGATCCAGACCGGCGGGGAGGAGCCTCCAGAGTCTCCAGAAATCCACAGCGGCCGAGAGATCACGTACCGCTGGCTCGCCACGCAGGAGGAGGCGCACGACTTGACGGCTTCGCCGTCGACTCCCGTGGTAGGCCAGAGTGGTTTCACGAATGCCCCGGCCGCTGCTCAAGAGAGCGACGTCATCAGGCGCAGCATGATGCAGCGCCTGCTCTCATGGGATCGCAAACGGCCAACGACCGCACACTCGCGTGAGGAGCCAGATTCGGAGCGAGAGTCTCAAGAACGTGTTCAGCGCAACCTGCAGCGCGTGAGGAATTCGCCGCGCGATCACAGTGGTCGGCGCGAATCCGAGCCACCCGAGGCAGAGAGCGCCGCGCCACGCGGGCTCAGCGTGCTCACACCAGCATGGCCCCACGTTGACGAGGCAAAGGTAGCGCTGCCGAATGTCGCGGTCGCTGCCGAGAGGGAGCCCTACAGCCCCTCGTCGACCGACTCGGAGGGGGTCGATGACTCGGACGGGGACGATGACCCGAGGCTCAATCCCGACGCGCCGATGCCCGACCCAATGGCGGAAGCAGCACAGCTGCAGCCTTGGGCACAGTCGCCGCGCGGCGGGGATGCCGCCCTCGCTTCAGCCGCTACCTCCAAGGTGTCGGCGGGTGCTGAGCCGACCGGAACAGGTGGCGTCGACCAGGCGGTCATATTCTGGGAGGAGCTGGAGACCCGACGCCAGACGATGCGCGCGAGTCTCGAGAAGGATGGGGCTGAATTTGCCGTCGACCAGGAGCGCCGCGAGCGCTTGCGAGAGTCTCTCGCCAAGGAGTTTCCGGGCGGCTGCTTGCGCCATGGATCTGAGCCGTCGGCCGAATTCCAGGAGAATCTGGCCCACTGGCAAAGCGTCGAGACGCGCGGCGTGTCCACCAGCACCGAGACCGAAGATCTGGAAGGCGCATCGAGGAGTGCCGTCACGGCCTCGGTGCAGACGGAACCCCCTCAAGGCGAACCCTCTCAAGACGACGTGTCGCCCATGTCTGAGGCGACTCGGCGCGAGCCAAGTGGTGCAGACTCGGAGCCAGCAGCACATATCGCACCCCTTCATGCATTCCGTAAGCCACCACGCCAGACAAGCAAGAGGGCGCGATCGGTCGACCGAGAAGTCAACGAACAAAGTAGCGACAGCTCGACTCGTGAGGCAGCTCACGCTCCCGGTGCCGTAGCCCATGCTGACGAGCCTACGAACGACGGCCTCGGCTCCCCCCCCGGCCCGGCAAGCGCGGAGTTTTCTCTTGCGCCCCCCATGGAGTTTTCTGTCGCATCCCCGGACACGATGCTCATCGAAGCGACGCCGCTTGCAGAGCTCACAGTCGAGGGCGAGCTCTCCAAGTTTGATGCGCTAGCGGAGGGCTCCCTCTTCCAAGGCCTGGGCGCCTTTGCTGGAGTACCGAGTGGGCGCTTGTGCATATTGAGCAAGCGGCGTGCGGGCCATCTCATCCTCTCGCTCGGCGTGCGCAAGGCGGTTGTCGATCTCAGCGAAGTGGGCAGTAAATTTCTCGACTCGGCGCCCGCTTCGGCCCTCGCCATCGAGATCGGGCGCAGGCTCGAGCTGGCGACTCGCGACGAGCTCTCTGTTGCGCTGGGCGTCAAGGTGATTGGGCTCCGCGTAGCCGATGCGGCTGCTCCTGCCAAATCTGTCACCTCGGAGGCTGCGACTACGGCAGCGGCTAGGGAGGAGATGCGCCAGGTCAGAGCAAGCGCGAGAACGGCGGAGGGGAGGAATTCGCCCTTCTTCTTTTCGCCTCGCGGCCAGCCCGTGCCCTTCTCGCCGCAGTTCCGACAATCTGCGGTGTCCGGGCTGGTGCCCTTCTCACCGTCGCCATCGGATATGACCGCAGCGTCGCCCAGTCCCTCAACCGTGCTGGTCTCATGCTCGGAGCTCATCCACGAGACGATCTGCCTCGTACGTACCGGTGACTACGAGCTCGCGCTGCAGCTTGAGGCGCTCTACGCTCGGCTCAAGCAGCACAGCATCACCGCGGCTGAGGCGTACCAACAGCTCGTTGAGCTCGCCGGGCAACCGTGGGTCGAGCTTGCTGGCCTTTCGCTCACGCAGTCGTCGCCAACAAAAGGCGCCTTCACGCCGGTGCCGCCGCCTACGCCCGCGCCTGAGCCTACGCCTGCGCCTGAGCCTGCGCCGCAGCCTCCAAAGCGTGGGCTCTTCGGATTTCTCTTCCCGTCGCGCTCGTCGCGCTCGTCGCGAACCTCTTCGGCGCCCGCAGCGTCTGAGCCCGCAGCATCTGTCGCCACGACGCCCCTCTCCTCGACGCGCTCCAGTGCACCGGCAGGATGGATCGATTGCGCGGGCGGCGGTTTCGTTCGCAGCCCCGCTGGAAGCTCGCGGCGGGAGACGGAGTCGCCGGTGGTCCCAGTGGCCGTGGTCCCGTCGGACACAGAGAAAGCTGTTGCTGCACGGGCGAGTGCTGCCAGGGGCGCGGCAGCAGCGAAGGCGGTTCGGCAGGAGATGGCGCAACAAGCTGCAGAGGAGTCAGCAGCGTTGGAAGTGGCGCTTGCTTCTGCCAGAATCGCTGCGGAGAAGGAGAGAGAGGCGAGAGTTGCAGTGGCGTCCTTGACTGCGAGTCCGGTCCCGTCGCCCGAAGCAACATCCGCTGCTCGGAAACCCTCCAAGGCCCTCTTAGCCACACCCGCCTCCACCAAGAGCTCCTCCAGCGCCGTGTCGCAGACTACGAAGAGTGCCGCTTCACCCGCCGCGCAAGCTTCATCCGCGCGAGCTTCACCCGGGGAATCTTCACCCGCGCAGCGCGCCCAATCCTTCCCGCGGCGATCGTATTCAAGGTCTCCATCCAGCGCGGTTGGAGTGGGCAACGGCGAGAGCGCGTGTGTGTTCAGCTCACTGAGGAGCCTGGCCTCAAACTCGCCCTCGTCGCCGGCGAGATCGGCTCGATGGTCACCTGGGCAAACGCCACCAGCCACAACGGGGTCAGCACTCGGCCCTCGGCGATGCCAATCATGGCCCCGATCGGGTGCCTCGGCGTCGCCAGCAGATAGTGCCTCTCCCTCCAGCGGCGGCGCTGCGAAGGGTGTGGGCAGCGCCCTTGACGGCGCCCTCGGCTACATGCGCTCCCCTTTGCGAGCGGGCACGCCCGATGGCGTACTAGGCAGCAGAGATTCGCTTTCGAGGTTTGCTGCTCACAGCGAGAGACTCTCTCCTGTCCTCAGCAACGAGGGGAGCGCTTCGGACGGCGAAGGCACGCCAGGCTCTGGGAGCTGCAAGCGTGCTGCGGTGCTCGGAGCCAGCCCGCACGCCATCTGCGCGGTGACAGCCACTGCAGAACCTCGACCCTCGGCGACACCAGCCGGCTGGAGACGCTCCGGGGATAGTGGCTTTGTCCGTGCTGAACCTCTTTCCGCCCGCACGCCGCGACACGTTCCTCTCGCGCGTGCGACTACCCCACTTGCTTACGATGTGGATGTGGAGAGGCCTCAACAAGCACCTGCGGTGTCGATGTGCGCCGGGCAGACCAGCCGGGGTTCGACGCCGCCAGGGTTTGTGCGCTGTGCCCAAGGAGGTTTCGTCCGCCGCACCGGTAGCTCCGACCAAGGCCCGGTCGCTGCAATGGGCGCGTCTTCGGGCGGCCTCTCGGAGACTTACACAGCTGCTGCCGAGACTCCCAGTGCTGCTGCGATGTGCAAGGACGCCACAGTCGCCGCAACCTCTTCAACGGTGCCGATCCCGTCAAAGGCCAAGAAGACAGCCTCGGGCGGCTCCTGGGTCAGCTCCTGGTTTTCCGGCTTTGGTCAGAGTGCCAAAGACAAGGAGGGCGACAAGGAGGGCGACAAGGAGGGGGGCGCACCCGCTGCCTCATCTAGCACAATCTTTGGCGATAAGGAGCGGGCGAGGCGGCAGGCAGAGGCCGGATTTGCCGAATCCGCCGCGGAAGCAGAGGCCGCGCGGCGCGAAGCTGCAGCGGCGCGCGCAGAAGTGAATGCCATGCGCGCAGAGGCTGAGGCGGCCAAGCGTGCAGCTGAGCAGGAAGCTGCAAGACGCCAGGCCGCGGCAGATGCGCTTCGGCGGGAGCTGGAAGCATCAGCGGAGAGGCAGGAGGCTCAGCTTCGAAGAGCAGCGGACGAGGCGTTGGCAAGGGCGGCGGCTGAGACCGAGGCAGTGCGCCGCGAGGCCGACGCCTCCGTGGCAAGGGCCGATGCTGCGCGGAAGGAAGCAAAAGAGGCGCTGGCACGGGCAGCCGCAGAAGCGGAGATTGCGCGGAAGGCTGCAGACACCACGATCACTACTGAGAAAGCGAGGCGCAAAAGCATGGAAGTCGAAGTCCTCTCTGCCCAAGCACGCGAGCAGCTCGCCAAGGAGGAGGCTGCGCATGCGAGGAAAGAGGCCGAGGCGCGGGTCACGTTGGAGCAAACAACAGCCGCTCAAGCTGCAGCGGAGGCGGCCAAGGCAGACCTGCGAGCACAAGCACAGGAAGCGCTCGCCAAGTCGGCGGCGGAGGCTGAAATTCACAGGAGGGCGACGGAAGCCACACTTGTGGAAACGGAGGAGAAGCTGATGGCGCTCGAGAGGGAAGCCGCGTCTTCCAGAGAAAAGGCGAGGGCGGCCGCACATGAGGCCGAGCTATCAAGGAGAGAGGCTGATGAGGCGATCACGATGGGACAGGCTGCAGCGGAGGCCGCCAAGATCCAGGCCGAGATGGAGCTCAATAGGGTCGCGCAGACAGCTATGCGGAGAGAAGCGGAGCTCGAGGCAGATGCAACGAGGAGGGAGGCTGAAGCCATCACACGGCTCCAAGAGGAGGCTGCGCAGAGAAAAGCCGAGCGGGAGGTGGCGGCCAAGAATGAGGCTGAGGCTGAGCAGGCGATGCGGGAGCTCGAGTTGGAGGCTCAGCGCCGGGTTGGGCAAGCGACCATGCTACGCCTCCAAACACAAAAGGCGGCGGAGGCGATGAAAAAGGAGATGGAGGCGGATGCCTCTCGGAAGCAGGCTCAGGCTGACGCCATGCAGCGGGAGCTTGTGGCCGAGATCGCGAGGAAGGAGGCGGAGGCGGAGGCCTTGCGGAAGGTCGCGCAGGCAGATCTTGCAAAGGTGGAGGCAGCGGAAGCTTTAGCAAGGAGGAGGGCGGCGGAGACGGCGGAGTTGACCTTGCGCGAGCAGGCGGATCACCAGTCCGAGCTCGGGCTTGCGACTGAGGCGGTCTCTGCGGCGAAGGCCGCAGAAGAGGCGGCCGCCAGGGAGGCTCTTGCGACTTCTGCCGATGCTCGGGCAGCGGCTGCGCGGGCCGATGGAGCACGGGCTGCCGAGGCCGAGGCAAAGCGCAAAGCTGCCGAAGAATGTGCCAAGAGGGAAGCGGAGACGCACGCAAGATTGCAAGCGGAGAGGGCACTGGCGGAGGCCGCGTCGGAAGCTGAAGCGGCGCGGCGAGAAGCAGAGGCAGCGAAGATGGAGGCAGAGGCAGCACGGGCCGAGGCGGAGGCCACAAGGAGAGAGGCGGCGGCGGCGGCTGCGAGCTCGTCACAGCGGCGGGAGGCAGAGGTGCTCGCTGCACGACGCGAGTCCGATGCTGCTTCTCTGAAGAGAGAGTATGAGCTCAGGAAGGAGGCTGACCAGGCTTTGGCTGCCGCCCGGGCAGAGGCAGCGTCGGCGAGAGAGCAAGCGGACCGGTTGCTGGCCCAAGCAGAGGCGGCGAGGAGGGAGGTGGATGCGGACGCCGCCTCTGCAAAGCAGCGGGAGCGCGCTGCGTGGACAAAGGTCGAAAGCTTGCGGAAGGACTACGCGGCCGTCACAGCTCGGGAGGCGGCGACGACGGCTGCGGCTGAAGCTGCGGTTGCGAGTGCACACGAAGAGCGGACGCGGCTCGAGGCGGCTGCTGAGGCTGCCAGGGCGAGGGAACTCGCTGCCAAACAAGAGGCGAAAGAAGCCCAGAGGCAAGCCTGCGAGTCGATCTCTTCGGGGCGTGTCATGGCGGAGGCCGCCAGGCAGGAGGTCGAGCGAGCGCTTGCCCAGGCGGAAGAGGCGGCTAGGCGGCAGGCTGGGGCTGAGGAGCAGCGCAAGGAGCTGGAGGCTCAGGCGGCCAACAGGGAGGCTGCAGCCTCGCGGGCGACCAGACAGATGGAGGCAGCAGCCGAGGCGATGCAAAAGGAGGCCAACGCTGAGATGGAGAGGCGCGAGGCTGAGGCTGAGGCTCTGAGGCTCGAGTTGGAGGCCAACTTCAAGCGGCAGGAGGCCGAGGCCGAGGCAGCCAAGCGACAAGGCGAGGCAGAGGCGGCGCGATGGGAAGTTGCCGCGGCCGAGGCGGCGACAAAGGCTGCGGAGGCGGCCAAGGCGGCGATGCACGAGGCAGCGCATCACGAGTCTGAACTCGAACGGACCATGGAGACGATTGCATCGGCAAAGGCCTCAGAAGATGCGGCGCGGGCGGATGCTGCGCGGGCCTCCGCTGAGGCGCTCGCGGCGTCCGAGAGAGTCAAGGCGGCACGTGTCGCCGAGGAGGCGGCCAGAAACCGCGCTATAGAGGAGACTGCAAAGCGGGAGAAGGAGGAGCAGTCGAGGTGGGAGGCCGAGACGGCGCTTGCGGAGGCGTCGGCGGAAGCATTGTCCGCACGCAATGAAGCAGAATCGGCGCAGGAAGCGGCCGAGATGGCGATTGCGGAGGCCGAAGCCACCCGCCAGGCTGCCGCCGCCGCCGCCGCCGCCGCCACGCGCAGGCGCGAGGTCGAGGTGGATCTCGCACGGAGTGAGGCACAGACGGCGTCGATGCTGAGGGAGCTCGAGCTCAAGAAGGAGGCCGAGGAGGTTGTGGCGAGGGCAACAGAGGAAGCGGAGGCGGTCCGGAGCAAGGCCGATCAGCTGCTCGCCAACGCGGAGTCTGCGAGGAGAGACGCTGAGAGAGCTGTCATCGTAGCGAGCGAGCGTGAGCGCCAGGCGCTCGAGGAGCTGGATGCGGCTAAGGCGCAGATGGCCATGGAGGCGGCGTGCAAGGAGGAGTCGAGCAAGGCGGCGAGGGAGGCGGCGCACCGCTCCCAGAGCGCGATTCAAGAAGCGCAAGTCGCGCACGAAAGAGCGCGCAGGGAGGCCGCGGTGTCTCTTGCCGAAACGCGGGCCGCTGAGCGGCAAGCAGCGGCCGCGTGCGCGGCGGAGAAGAGCGCGAGGACCGAGGCTGCCGAGCAGACATCGCAGCGGCTCTTGGAGGCGGGAGCGCGAAGGGAGGCTGAGCTCTCTCTCGCATCAGCGCTCGTCGAGATCGAAGACGCCAAGCGTGACGCGGAAGATGCGAGGCGGGAGGCGGCCGAGGCGAGGCGCGCCGATGCCGCGGTGCTGCTGCAATCGCGTCAGCGTGGTGCTCGCTCGCGGGCGCTCGACAAGGCGGAGCGCGTTGCAGCTGGAGCGGCTGAGGCGGAGGCGTGGCGGATTGCAGCGCAGGCAGATGTTGCGGCGCGCGCACAGGCGCGCGAAGCTGAGCGGGTGGCACGAGCGGCAGATGCTGCCGAAGATGCTGCTCAAGTCGACGCGTGGTTGGGCGGCAGCCAGCTCCGCGCAGGTCTCACTCCTTTTGATGCGAGAGCCGCTGGCGGCGAGCAATGGGATTGCGCAAAGTGCACCCTACTCAATGTACCCTACGCTCGCTTCTGCGCGGCTTGCGGCGCACCGCGACCGGCCCACTACGCTACTCCTCGGGCTTCCACGTCGGGGCAGCACGCTCCTAAGCAGGGCGCCCCCTCGAGCGCTGCCGCCTCGAGCGCTGCCATCTCGAGCGCTGCCGCCTCGCGCGCTGCCATCTCGCGCGCTGCCGCCTTGAGCGCTGCCGCCGCGAGCGTTGCCATCTCGCGCGCTGCCGCCTCGAGCGCTGCCGCCTCGAGCGCTGCCATCTCGCGCGGCCCCACGGCCATCCAAGCTTACAAGCCTGCAACGAGGCCAATCGCTCCTGGGGTGACGCCGTTTGAGTCGTCTGTCGTGGCCTCGCTCTCATCCTCCGCGAACGTCCGGCGTCGCCAGGACGCCATGGCGAGCGTGCCGCCTGCCGACATGCCCACGTGCCTTGCTGAGCTCGCCGCTAGCTCGCATGGAGGCTCGTTGAATGACCCCACAAGTCGCGAGGCCATCATGGAGCTTGCAGTGCAAGCGCAGATGGGCTCTCTGGGGCTGTCACGTGCTCACACTGAGGCGCGACGTCGCGCCACAACGGGCTACGCTCGCGCATCTACGGAGAGCGCTCGTGCGCCCACCAGCAAGGGTCGCTCAGCAACAAGGTACCCTCGCACGGCGTCGAGCTACACTTGCCCTCCCATGGAAGAACTCTTCTCGCAGCGTTGCGCCACTCTTGGCATGGAGGAGGAGCCTGCGCCTCCACGCAGGTACGTACGCTCGCGGCGCCGCTCCTCTGTCGGCACAGACAACAGGAATGGGGCTCCCGCCGCGGCCCAATCGCAGCTGAGGAGAAGGTCCCTGGCGGATCTGTCTCCGGAGGAACTTGCTGATGCCGCAGCAAGGGTGCCGATCAGAGACAACAGGAATGGGGCTCCCGCCGCGGCCCAATCGCAGCCGAGGAGAAGGTCCCTGGCGGATCTGTCTCCGGAGGAACTTGCTGATGCCGCAGCGAGGGTGCCGATCAGGACGTCTGGGGTGCCGCCGCTCCAAGATCACATGTTGCAACGCCTCATCGACCGTGCAGATGTGCCATCCGCACAAAACCTCAAGACGGGGGAGAGGTTGAAACAGTTCCTTGCCTCCTCTACCGTTGAGCCGAGTGAGGATTGCGCCCATGCAGCTCATCAGCAAGCTCGCCCCCGTGAAGCAGCTCACCGCCGCGAAGCAGCTGATTATCACGAAGCGGCTGACCGTCACGAAGCGGCTGACCGTCACGAAGCGGCTGACCGTCACGAAGCGGCTGACCGTCACGAAGC
>MDSY01033891.1_pt1 | contig 12877 bp, 11 predicted proteins | sample 811131 | NCBI WGS metagenome assembly MDSY01 (sample SAMN05326643, study PRJNA326480) | marine metagenome | isolation source: seawater | place: Atlantic Ocean: South West | collected 2010
CCTTTCTTTGTATTTATCGGCCATTGTAATGACACCATTTATTAAAAAAAAAGATATTAAAAAAGATTGGTATATTATTAACGCCCAAGACGCCGCTGTAGGTAGACTGGCTTCATATATATCAATAGTTTTAAGAGGAAAAAATAAACCTACCTATAACCCGCATATGGATAATGGAGATTTTGTCGTTGTTACAAATATAGATAAAATAAAGTTCACGGGAAAAAAATTTACTAATAAGATCTATTACAGACATACCGGCCACCCTGGTGGAATAAAAGAATCAACACCATTATCATTAAAAGAAAAAAATAAAACAGGACATATACTAAAACTAGCAGTAAAAAGAATGCTACCCGGAGGCCCTCTAGCAAAAAAACAACTCACTAAATTGAAAATTTATTCTGGTGATAAACATCCACATGACGTTCAAAATCCTACAGTAATTGAATTTGATAAATTAAATAAAATGAATATTGTTAAATAATGGAACAAATTAATCAATCAAACGAAAAAAACAAAAAAATTAAATTAGATTTTAAGGACAGCAAATATGCAACCGGTCGAAGGAAAAGATCAATAGCTAAAGTTTGGGTTAAAAAAGGATCAGGAAATATTCATGTTAACGGTTTGAAGATGAATGATTACTTTAAACGACCTGTTCATCAAATAATAGTGACAAGACCTTTGGAAATTACTGAGGTTGCCACGAGCTATGACGTTAAATGTTCTGTAAAAGGTGGTGGTTTATCTGGTCAAGCTGGCGCAATTATACTGGGTATATCTAAAGCACTTATTTCACATGATGAGAGCTTAAAAAGTAATTTGAAAAAAGATAAGTTAACCACTAGAGACTCGAGAGTAGTTGAAAGAAAAAAATACGGACACAAAAAAGCAAGAAAAAGTTTCCAATTCTCTAAGAGATAATCATTTAAATTTAATTTTTGTTAGGACGGTGATATAAGAAAATATGTCAGATCTGAATAAAATTAATATTGCGGTAATAGGTGCCACTGGATATGCCGGTCTTGATTTAATACTTATGCTATCTAAGCATCCAAAAATACTGATATCATATTTATGTGCTACTAAAAATTTAGGAAAAAAAATATCTTTTTTTGACAAAAGAATAAAAAAAAAACTTCCTAAAATCTCAGGAATTCAAAAAATTAAATGGGAAGATTTAGATCTAGTTTTTTTATCGCTTCCTAATGGTGAGGCCCAAAAAATAATTAAAAAATATTACTACAAATATAAAGACATTAAATTTATAGATTTATCTGGTGATTTTAGAATTACCAGTCCAAAAATTTATAAAAAACATTATAAAATTAAACACAAATCAATAAAATTAATAAAATCATCAATTTATTCAATACCTGAATTGACTAAAGAAAAAATAAAAAAATTTAGAATCATAGCAAACCCAGGGTGTTATCCAACGTCAATTCAAATTCCCCTGATACCATTAATTAATAATAATCTTGTTAATATCAAGAACATCACAATAGACTCAAAGTCAGGATATTCAGGTGCAGGAAAAAATTTAGATAAAAAATTTAAACATGAACACTTATATTCATCTGTTTTTGCTTATAGCCCTAAAAATCACAAACACATATGTGAAATTGATCAAGAACTTTTCAAATACACCAATAAAAAAGTAAAATATTCTTTCAATCCTTATTTACTTCCCACATTTAGAGGTATTTTGTCTTCTATATATGTTTATACCAAAGATGGTGTATCGGGTGCAAACTTGAGAAATTGTTTAATAAAATTTTATAAAAAGTCTAAATTTATTAAAATTTTAAAACTAAACTCAACACTTGGTTCAGGAAACACACTTAATACAAATAATTGTGAAATATCTATTTGCGAAACAAGGCTTAATAATAAATTTATAATATTTTCAAGTATTGATAATCTAATTAAGGGTGCTTCAGGTCAAGCCATACAAAATATGAATCTTTTATTCAAATTTCCTGAGACTCTAGGGTTAAAATGAAGATAATATTTATTTTAGGCTTATTTTTATTATTGCAAAATTGCGGCAAACCAAAAACTGTCCTAATATGTGGTGATCATGAGTGTATAAATAAAACAGAAGCAGAACAATACTTTGAAGAAAATCTTTCTATAGAAGTAAAATTAGTAGATAAACACAACAAAAACAAAAAACAAAATGTAGACTTAATTGAACTTAATTTGAAATTAGATGACAAAGATAATAGAAAAATTGCTATTTCAAAAAAAACAACTACTGACAAAAATATTAAACTACTTTCAAATAACGAAATAAAAAAAATTAAATCTGATATTAAGAAGAAGCGAAAGAAAAACAAGATTGTTGCCAAGAAAATAGATAAAAAAATACAAAAGAATAAAAAAGAAACTATTTTAAAAAAAAAAATATCTAATACAAATACAATAAAAGCAAAAAAAAATATTAATATTAATGGTAAAAGTAGAGAAGAAATTGCAGATATTTGTACAATTTTGGAAAAATGTAGTATTGATGAAATATCAAAATATTTACTCAAACTAGGAAAAAAGAAAGATTTTCCTGATATAACAATACAAGAATAAATCTCAACATGAAAAAGTTAAATATTGCTATAATTGGCCTAGGTAACATTGGTAGTTACCTTTTTAAATATCTCGAAGATAACAAAAAAATTTTAACTGAAAAAAATAATTGTACACCTCATGTTACTTTCGTTTCTGCTAAAAATAAAAAGAAAAAAAGAAATATTAAAATTAAAAAAAATCAATGGCTGAATAATTATTTAGATGCTACTAAAAATAAAGATGTAGATATAATTATTGAATTAATTGGGGGAGCTGAAGGGGCGGCAAAAAAATTAGTATTTAATGCATTAAAAAATAAAAAGCACGTAGTTACTGCTAATAAAGCTTTAATTGCAAAGTATGGTGATCAATTAGCTAAAATTGCCGAAAAAAACAAAGTAAATTTAGAATATGAAGCAGCTGTATGTGGTGGTGTGCCAATAATTAGATCTTTAAAGGAAGGTTTGATAGCAAATAAAATATCTAAAATCTATGGAATTTTTAACGGAACATCAAATTATATTCTTACATCTATGGACAAGCAAAATAAGAGTTTTGACGAAGTTTTAAATAATGCAAAAAAACTTGGCTACGCAGAGTCAAATCCTTCGGATGATCTTAATGGAAACGACGTTTCATCAAAATTGAAAATTCTTTCATCTTTATGCTTTAATACTTTTTTAAATCATAATATTTACGTTGAAGGAATTAAAGATATTGATAAAAACGATATAGATAATGCCAATAAACTTGGTTATAAAATTAAATTATTAGGCTACGCTGAATTATTAAATAATAAAATCAATCAACGTGTTCATCCTACATTAATTAAAAAAGAATCTCATTTAGCCGGTATCAATGGTGTTTTAAATGCTATCATTGTTTCTGGTAAGCCAGTTGGGCAAAGCACTATTCAGGGTGAAGGAGCAGGTCCTTCTGCAACTACTTCAGCACTAGTCTCGGATATTTCTTCAATATTAAGAGGAAATATTAAATTTCCTTTTTCTTTATCTAATAAAGAAAGAAAAAAACTTAAATCAAGCGATATTGCAGATAGGTTTTTTTCAGCATACCTAAGATTTGAAGTTTTAGATAAACCTGGTGTCCTTTCAAGTATAACTAATATTTTTTCTAAAAATAAAGTTTCTATTAAAAGATTAATACAAGATCCAAACAAAGAAAAGAAATCGTCTTCAATAATAATAATTACTCACAGTTCAAAAGACATATACTTGAATAAAATAGTAAAACATGTAAGTAAAAAAAATTACATAAAGAAAAAACCTAAATTAATTCGTATTGAAGAAGATTAATGTCTATCGATTCTAAGTATTTAAATTTATTTATTAAAGCTACTGAACAAGGTGCTATCGGTGCATCAAGGTTTATAGGTAAACAAGATAAAATAGCAGCAGACAAGGGAGCGGTAGATCCAATGAGAAAAGAGTTAAATAAAATTAATATGGAAGGAACAGTTGTAATCGGCGAAGGAGAAATGGATGAAGCTCCAATGCTTTATATAGGTGAAAAACTTGGTACTCTAAAGGGTCCTAAATTTGATATTGCAGTGGATCCTTTAGAGGGAACAAAATTTACAGCTAATAATCAACCTAACGCTTTTTCAGTGATTGCTATAGCTAAACAGGGTGATTTATTATCAGCACCAGATACATATATGGAAAAAATTGCTATCGGTTCAAATTTACCAAAAAATCTAATGGATTTGGATAATAGTGTTAAAAAAAACATCTCTTTGCTTGCAGATGCAAAAAAGAAAAAAATTTCAGACATAAAAGCATGTGTTCTTAAAAGATCTAGACATGATGATATAGTAAAAGAACTAACAGAAATAGGCGTTCAAATAAATTATATCACAGATGGTGACATAGCAGGCGCATTAACAGTAATTGGTGATAACCCTAAAAATGATATTTATTACAGCATTGGTGGTGGTCCCGAGGGTGTGATTGTTGCAGCAGCTTTAGCTTGTTATGGTGGACAAATTCAGGGCCGTTTGGTTTTAGATGATGATGAAAAAATGAGGGCAAAAAAACTTGGAATTAAGGATTTTAATAAAAAATATAATATAGATGATATGGTTAAAGGAGATGTAATTTTTTGTGCTACTGGTGTGACAGATGGAGACTTGGCTAAAGGTGTTGAAGATTTAGGTAATGAATATAAAGTAACAACTTTTGCGCTACATCGTAGCCAAAAAACTATAAAAACTATATCAAATTTTTATAATAAATAAATATGCTTTCTTTAAGTGGAAAAAATTGGATTTTTAAACAATATAATCAAGAAGAGATTTCTTTTTTTAAAGATAATTTTTTATTAGATGAAATTACTTCAAAATTACTTTCAATTAGAAAAATTAAAAAAGAAGATATAAAATCATTTCTAAATCCATCAATAAAAAATTATTTACCTAATCCAAATACTTTAGTGGATATGGAAAAAGCTACTTTAAGAACGATAAAATCAATTAATGCGAAAGACAAAATTGGAATTTTTGGTGATTACGATGTAGATGGCGCTACATCTACAGCCTTATTAGGTAAATATTTTACTGAGCTAAAAATACCATATGAAATATACATACCTGATCGTAAAAAAGAAGGGTATGGACCTACAGTAAAAAGCTTTGAAGAATTAATCAATAATGGAGTAAAAATAATATTTACTGTTGATTGTGGTACTTTATCTTTTGATGCAATTGAATTCGCAAAACAAAAAAATATTGATGTTATAGTCTTGGACCACCATCAATCTGAAATTAACCTTCCAAAAGCTTTTTCTGTTATTAATCCTAATCGCCTAGATGATAAATCTAATTTACAATACTTATGTGCAGCAGGTGTAAGTTTTATGTTTCTTGTATCTATGAATAGAAAATTAAGATTTATCGATTGGTTTAATAAAAATAAAATTAATGAACCTAATTTAATTAATTATTTAGATTTAGTTTCGCTTGGCACTGTATGTGATGTCGTACCTTTAATTGGTTTGAATAGAGCTATAGTAAAACAAGGTTTAAAAATTCTAAAAGGAAAAAAAAATTTAGGATTAAAAACTTTATTAGATATTTGTAAAATTGAAAGTAGTCCTTCCATTTATCATTTAGGATTTATGTTAGGTCCTAGAATTAATGCTGGAGGGAGAGTCGGTAAATGTTCACATGGAGCTAATTTACTTTTAAATACAGACCCAAAAAATGCTTTTAAATTAGCTTCAGAATTAGATCAATATAACAAGGAAAGACAATTATTGGAGAAAGATCTTCTTCAAAAAATTCTTGATGAAACCAAAAATTACTCAAAAGATCCAGTTTTGGTTTTAAGTGGAATTAATTGGCATGAAGGTATAATTGGAATTGTTGCCGCTAGACTTAAAGATAAATTTAATAAACCTGTAATAATTATATCTATTGAGGGCCAAATAGGTAAGGCCTCAGCTAGATCGATAGTTGGATTTGATATTGGGTCGATAATTATTTCTGCCACACAAAATAAAATTTTATTAAAAGGCGGAGGACATAAAATGGCTGGCGGTTTTTCAATAAATATAAATAATATAGAAAGATTTAAAGAATTTGTTTTTAGAAAATTTAGAAACATTAATGAGGATTTGACTAGTGTGAAACCATTATATTTAGATAGTGTTTTATCGCCTACAGCTATTAATTTGGAATTTTATAATAAGGTTAACAACTTAGCGCCATTTGGATCTGGTAATCCTGAGCCAAAATTTTTAATTGAAAGTCTAAAAACAGTTAATGGTAAAATTGTTGGTGATAAGCATATTAAATCAGTTTTAATTGGAGAAGACGGCTCATCTATCAAAACAATATGCTTTAATGCAATTGAAAACGATCTTGGAGCTTACTTACTTAAAAAGAATAATAAAACATTCAATATAGCAGGTAAATTATCCCTAAATGAGTGGAGAGGACAATCAAATGTTGAGTTTATTATTGATGATATATCTGTTAATAAGACACTAAAAAATACGGTCCCATCGTCTATCGGTTAGGACAGTTGGTTTTCATCCAACAAAGAGGGGTTCGATTCCCCTTGGGACCGCCAGTATTAAAAACAATGTATAAAAAATTTGGTCAGTTTATAAATGGAAGATGGCAACAATCATCAAGCGGTGAAACTTACGCTGTTATCAATCCTGCTAATGAAGAAGTTATCGGTAATGTATCAAAGGCAAATAGTGAAGACGTACAAAAAGCATTAAATTCTGCTGCTCAGGGTTTAAAGATATGGCAGAACACGTCCCCATGGGAAAGAGCCAAAGTTCTTAGAAAAATTTCTGAATTAATAAGAGGTAAAATAGATATTTTATCAAAATGGATGACTTTAGAAGTCGGAAAACCGTTAACAGAAGGGCCGGGTGAAATAAATGGTGCTGCTGATATATTTGAATGGAACTCGGAAGAGACAAAAAGAATATATGGTGAAATTAATCAAAGTAGATTTCCAAATACTCGTATACACGTCTATTACCAGCCCGTAGGCGTTGTAGCTGCTTTAATCCCATGGAATTTTCCAATAATTTTAGCTTCACGTAAAATTTCAACAGCACTTGCTGCTGGCTGTTCGGTTATAGTTAAACCTGATGTTATTACACCCGGAGCAGTTATGGAGCTTGTAGATACATGTAAAGAGGCTGGTGTACCGCCAGGAGTTATAAATTTATTATCTGGGGATCCTGCATTTATAGCATCAGAATTAATTTCTTCAGATATTATAAAGAAAATTTCAATCACAGGATCAACTAGAGTTGGTAAATTGATTTTAAAACAAGCAGCTAATAAAGTGCAAAGAGTTACTATGGAGCTTAGTGGCCATTCACCTTTTATTGTTTTTGATGATGTGGATATAAACAAAGTAACAGATATGGCTATTGCTGCTAAGTTTAGAAATAATGGTCAAGTTTGTATCTCACCTAATCGTTTTTACATACATGAAAGTAAAAAAAATGAATTTACAAAACTTATAGTAGAAAAAACTAAAAAATTAATTATTGGAAATGGTTTGGATAAAAAAACTAATTTAGGGCCGATGACAACTGAAAAACGCTTAAAAGAATTAGAACTATTAGTTGAAAAAACAAAAGATGAAGGTGCTAAAGTATTATGTGGTGGTAAAAAACCTCCATCATTTAATAAAGGTTATTTTTATGAGCCAACCGTTTTTGATAATGTGAAAGATAATTTTACAATAATGAAAGAGGAGCCTTTTGGACCTCTTGTGCCTCTTTTGACTTTTAAAGATTTTGATGAAGTTATTGAAAGAGCAAATAATAATGATTTAGGTCTATGCAGCTATATCTATACAAATAATTTAGAAAGAGCTAACCGGGCATCAGAATTAATGGAAACAGGGTGTGTCGCTGTTAATACAGCTGCAGTAGCTGTAGCAGAGGCTCCATTTGGAGGAATAAAACAAACCGGATATGGTCGTGAGGGGGGCTCTATGGCTATCAAGGACTATCTAAATATAAAGTATACTCACTTTGGTATTTCTTATTAAATAGTTATATGAGCTTTTTTGTGTATATGCTCAAATCAATATCTAAAAAACCTGTAACGTATGTTGGTTATACTAAAAACTTAAAAAAGAGAATTCAATTACATAATAAAGGAAAAGGGGCTAAATTTACAAGAGGTAGGACTTGGAAATTAATTTATAAAGAGATTTTGAAATCAAAAAGTAAAGCAATTTCTCGTGAATATTATATAAAGAATAACAAACAATTAAGAAAAAAAATAAAAGAAACTAGTTAGTGAAAATAGCAATTTTATTACCCTATAAAGAAAATTTTTCTTCAGAATACCCAGGTGCTGTTTCTCTATTTGTGAACGATACAAGTCGTATTAGCAAATATAAAAAAAACATTATAGTTTTTGGTAATACGAGTTATAAAAAAAAATTTAAAATTAAATATGAAAATATTAAATTATCAAAAAATCCACTTTCAAGCCAAACCAAAATATATGTAAATAATTTTATAAAACTTCAGAATAGATTTAATTTGTCTATTGTTGAAGTACACAATAGGCCAAGTTATATTAATCAATTAAAAAATAAACTACCTGGTAAAATCCTATCTTTATATTTTCACAATGATCCTTTATCTATGGATGGATCTAAAACAATAGAAGATAGAAAAAAACTCTTAAAAAACTGCTATAAAATTATATTTAATAGTAATTGGTCAAAAAAAAGATTTTTAGAAGGCCTAGAAAATAAATTTGTAAATAGTCATAAATTAGTAGTTTTTTACCAATCAGCTAAAAAAAGCTCAAAAAAAATTTTAGATAAAAAAAAAAATTGGATCACATTTGTCGGAAAATTAAATAGAGCGAAAGGTTATGATATTTTTGTACAAAGTATTAAAAAAATATTGAATAAATATCCAAACTGGAAAGCAAAAGTTATAGGTGATGAAAAGAGGGAAAAAATTATTTTAAATCATAAAAATGCTAATTTGTTAGGCTTCCTTAATCATGATGAAGTTATAAAGATTTTTAAACAATCCAGTATTGCTGTTGTTTGCTCAAGATGGGAAGAACCTTTCGGCAGAACAAGTTTAGAAGCTTCAGCAAATGGATGTGCTGTCATAATTACAAATAAAGGTGGTTTACCTGAAACAATTACTAATGCAATAATTTTAAAAAAGTTAAATCCAAAAAATTTAGAAAAAAATATTAAATATTTAATAGAGAATAAAAGTAAAAGAAAAATTCTTCAAAAAAAATCTATTGAAAATTTTTATCTAACACATGAGTTTATAACAAAAAAAATTGATGACTATAGAGATGAAAAACTACAAATAAATAATTTTTTTACTAAAAAAAACAAAAAAACTCTAAGAATACTCCACATAACAAATTTTAATGAAAGACTAGATGGTAGATTATTTTTTAATACAGGTAGGAGAATTAATAATGGATTCATTAGACAGGGTCATAGTGTTCTTGGTTTTAGTGATCGAGATATTCAAAAATATTACAAATCATTTAGTGATATTAAGGGTGCAAAAACTTTAAATGATAAATTAAAGAAAACTTGTTATAATTACAAACCTGATCTTATCATTCTTGGGCATGCAGATTTAATTTCTGCAGATCAAATCGCAGAACTTAAGGAAGATTACCCTAACACACGTTTTGGGCAATGGTTTTTAGATCCTTTAAATAAAAATGGACCTGATTATGAAAGAAACAAATCTCGAATTTTGGATAAAATTAAAGTTGTAGATTCTACTTTTTTAACTACAAGTCCTGATGTTTTAAATTTTTTAGATAATAAAAATTCCTTCTTTATACCGAACCCGTCTGATAAAGCATTCGAAACACTAAACAATTTTAATAATTCTTGCAATGTTGATGTATTTTTTGCACTAAGTCACGGAGTCCATAGAGGCGTTCTTAAGTCTGGAAAAACTGATGACAGGATAACTTTCTTAAAAAATTTAATTAATATAACTCCTGATGTAAAATTTGACATCTATGGAATTGATAAAGTTCAACCCATATGGGCTGATCATTATTTTAAAACAATAATGAATGCTAAAATGGGATTAAATTTGAGTAGAGGTGCAGCAATTAAATATTACAGCAGTGATAGAATTACTCAAATTATAGGCAATGGTCTTGTTTGTTTAATTGATGAAAAAACTCAATATAGTAATTTTTTTAACAATGATGAAATGATTTTTTATAAAAACTCGAATGATTTATCTGAAAAAATTGAAAAAATATCACAAGATGAAAAACTTAGAAAAAAAATTGGAAAAAAAGGAAAAGAAAAATATACAAAATATTTTAATTCAGATTTAGTTTCTCGCTATATACTAGAAAAAACATTAGATTTACCGGTTAATAAAAAATATCGTTGGGAGACATAGTGTTTTCTATTGTTATACCAACCTATAATAATTTAAAATATTTAGAACTTTGCTTAAAAAGTCTTAAAAAAAATTCAAAGTATAATCATGAAATTATAATACATATAAACGAAGGAATTGATGGAACAAAAAATTATCTTAAAAATAAAGATTATAAAGTAACATATACTAATAAAAATGAAGGTGTGTGTGTTGCTTTTAATATAGCTGCTAAACAAGCTACAAAAAAATATTTAGTTTTAGCTCACGATGATATGTATTTTTGCCCTAAATGGGATGTTGTTTTTTTCAAGGAATTACAAAATTTACCTGATAATTATGATTTTTTTCTATCAGGAACTATGGTTCAGCCTTTTGAATCCTATATAAATTTAGATTGTGGAAAAAATATTGATGAATTTGATGAAGAAAAACTTTTAAAGAAACTACCTCAAATTAAATTTAATGACTTCCAAGGTACTCATTGGCAGCCATCTTTAATACCTGTCAAAACCTGGAATAAAGTAGGGGGGTTCAGTGAAGAATTTTCACCAGGCCTTGGCTCTGACCCTGATTTTAACCTTAAACTGTGGAACATAGGGGTGAGGCTTTTTAAAGGTCTTGCAGATTGTAGAGTTTATCATTTTTCCTCTTTGTCTCTTAGAAAAAAAGCCTGGAATAATGGTGCTAAAACATTTTTACTAAAATGGGGGCTTTCCATAAAATTTTTCAAAAAACATTACTTAAGATCAAATCAAAAATATAATGGGTTGCTTTTGGAACCTGTTAAAAATTTATCTTATTTTTATGATTTGTTTAAAAATAAACTTTCTTTTTTTTATCATAAATTTATCAACCAATTTTAATATGTTTAAACTCTTTTTTAAAAAAATTTTACTTTTAAGATTAACTTTCTTTAAAAAAATTAATAAAAATTTTTATTCACAATTCGGTGAAGATAAAATTTTAGATGAATTAATATCAAAAGAGTTTGTGAATGGATTTTACGTAGATGTTGGTTGTTTTCATCCAAAAAAATATTCAAATACCTATATGTTGTTTAAAAGAGGCTGGTTCGGAGTTAATATTGATATGGAAAAAGATAAAATTGAATCTTTCAATCTTGCAAGACCTCATGATTATAATTTTTTTGGTGCTATTTCTGATAAAATTGAAAAAGTTAAGATTTATAGAAATCAAAAATTTGGAGTTAGCTCATCAATTAATGAGAATTTTATAAATAAAGAAGATATTATTGATGAGAATTTTATTCACACAACTACTTTAAATGATGTTTTAGAAAACTCAATTTTTAAAAATAAAAAAATTGATTTTTTAAATATTGATACAGAAGGCAATGACTTGAAAGTTCTAAAATCCTTAAATTTTGTTATTTATAATCCATCTATAATCATCATTGAAACACACCTTAAAAAAATTGATGAAATTATTAATTCAGAAATTTATTTATTTTTAATTAATCAAAAATATATTCTTAAATCATGGAATATTTATTCTTTAATATTTATTAAAGAAAATTATTATGAGGTTAATTAAATATCCAAATATTTTTTAATTTTTTAAATCTTTCAAAATTCATATTAATGCTGAGATATTGTCTCTCTAGTTAAAAATATTTTTTAAACATGAAACTATACTTTATTTAATATACTTTTCATGGACCTGGTATTTGCTAACAATAAATTTAGGGATTAAAATTTTATTTTATTTAAAGCATTGTTTTTAAATAGATTAGCTTCCTTAATATACCTTCTTACCATTTCCGTCGATTTATGGCCTGTCATACTCATTATACTTCTTTCTTCTGCTCCAGCTGCTGCTGCTGATGTTGCAAAACCTGATCTTAAGCTATGCCCAGAGTAGTTATTACTATTTATTCCTGCTTTCACTAAATAACTTTTTATAATTAATGCGACCGATTGATCTGTTAATCTATTATTTGATAATTTAGACCCTTTTAAAAATCTTCTAAATAGCGGACCTGTTTTAATTTTTGATGTGTTTATCCACCTTTGCAATGTATTGACAGGGCAATATAATGAATTTTCAAAGTGGGGGATTCCTTTAATCATTCCTTCTCCAAATTGATCTGTTTTAGATTTTTTTACAGTTATTTTTACTCCTTCAAATACAAATTCAACGTCCTCTATATCTAATGAAACTATCTCGTTTCTCCTAAATCCCCCTGAAAATCCTATTATTAATAAAGCTTTATTACGAAGTTTTTTTATATCAGGTTCATTTTCTTTATTTATTACATCAATCAATTGTTTTAAGTCATTGATTAATAATGGTTTTTTTCCTTTTTGAATTGTACCTTTTCTTCTTTTAATACCCATTAAATTTTCAATTATAACTGGATGCTTGGTATCAAGATAATGAC
>MDSY01044158.1_pt1 | contig 12876 bp, 11 predicted proteins | sample 811131 | NCBI WGS metagenome assembly MDSY01 (sample SAMN05326643, study PRJNA326480) | marine metagenome | isolation source: seawater | place: Atlantic Ocean: South West | collected 2010
AACGGATTTTGTAAGATTTCGATCCATCCATTTAGTCATGTAGTAATTAGCTTTTACTGCCATGTTGCCAGAGCGAAAATTTATTCCACCTTCAAGACTTGAAAACTTTTCATTTGCCGGATCTGAGGCAACCGTTCCATCATAATAAATTACATTATCCATGATAGGTGGTTTTTCCACAAGACCATAATTTGCAAATAAACTTAGGTTGTCATTTAAATCATACATTGCACCACCCTTGAATTGGCTAGCTGTAATTGGGTTTCCATGATCAATAACAGCCATATCAACTGTAAAAGAGTCTTGATAAGTATATGCGATTTTTGAAAAACCAAACATTCCATATGCATTAATTGGTCCAGATGAATATGATCCTTGACCAAAGAAGCCTAACCAGTCCACAGTTGTTACATTACTATATGCAATTTTGTCCCCTAACCGTACTTCCTTTCCATTTGGAGCATTATCATCAGCATAGTCCATGTAATAATCGCCTCCTAGTAGATCTCTTACTTCACGAGCATGCTCAATTCCAGCAGTTCTCCAGTCTAGGCCAAACTGTAGTTTGATTGCATCGCTTAGATCGTAATTCATTTTAGAGATAAGACCGATAGTGCTCTGTCTGTTAATACTATTTCTTAAAATACCAATAGATTCTCCATCACCTCTTGAGACCGTATCTCTCTGGAAAACCACAACATCTGAAGCGGCACTTCCATTTGCAGCAATTGTCCCATTCCAGTCCCATGTCCATGGTGAAGGTCCATAATAAAACTTGTGACCATTTACGTCTAAGTCAGATTGGCCAGTTGCATCAACTCTTGCAACATCACCATAGGTACCTGTACCACCTCCAGAACCACCAGACCAGTAGAGAATAGAGGATAGCCTCATTTGGTCATTAAGAGTTAGGTAATGATTTAAGTTAACAAGAGGCTTATGGAAAAAGTTTTCTCTTTCATTCAAAAAATTTGAACTAAACCTATCAACATTTCCTCCACCAAACATTCCACCCTTACCATACATATACCAATACTGTTGACCTTTATAAGCATCACTCACTGGTGCCCAATTTTGATTAAACAACCTAGGATCACCGCTTGTTGCACCACCATCCGCCTCTGGAAGAGGAGCAGTAAACTCACCATCCGAATCTGGATAACTCAAACCATTCCATATAGCTGTTTCATCATATCCATCCATTCCTTTGGCAAAATCAGGATCATAAACACCAGCATTTTGCTTGTATAGGTTTTGACCATGTCTCTGTGGAGCACCTACTGCATATAATTCGAAACGGTTTGCATCGTTCATCTGAAAACTAGCACCCAGGTAATAGGCCCAAGCATCTGTCCAAGTTTTATCAATGATTCCATTACCAGTTTTACGAACCAAGGTTCCGCTTACAGCTAATTTGTCACCCATCATAAGACCAGTATTATAGTTAAGTGTGGTTTTCAAAAAGGAACCTGCACCTAATTCTTGTTTAAATTTTCCGCCTTTTGAGTGAGCAGCAGGGTCAGTTATAATATTCATAGTTCCACCTATTGATGGGGTCGCTAGATTAACAGCGCTCAATCCACGCTGCATTTGAATAGAGGAAGTAGCATCTCCAACACCGTCCCAGTTTGACCAATATACCCATCCATTTTCCATGTCATTTTGAGGAACACCATTAATCATTACTGCAACATTTCTTTGGTTAAAACCACGGACGTTTATACGAGCATCACCAGCACCTCCACCTTGTTGAGTTGCATATACACTAGGTGTTGTATTTAATGACATTGGTATATCTTGAGATCCCAAACGGGCTTCCATTTCAGCTTTGGAAACTGTTGTATAGGCAACAGGTGTTTTTTCGTCTGCACGTGAAGCTAGTACTTCAAGGCCTGACATTTCTAGAGTTGATCTAGAAAGTTGAAAATTTACAGTTTGACTTGCATTCATTGATGCATCTGCATACCCTATCATGGAAGCTGTTAGTGTTGATCCATTTGGTACATTAGGTATGGTAAATGAACCACTCGCATCAGCAGCAGCTCCTTTACTTGTCCCTTCAACCATAACATTTGCACCTGCAAGAGCTTCTCCTGTGGATGCATCAGTCACTGTACCAGATACGTTCATCTGTGCAACTGAAAATGTTGTTAGGGAAAAGAAAAGGACAGCAAAAAGAATTCGTTTATAACGATTCATGTGTTTCTCCTTAAGTTGTATTTGAAAAATTGATTCAAATTAGTGCCAGATATTAATCAAAATAGTACAAAAAATCATATAAAGTATTTTTCAGATAATTTGGTAAGGAAATTTTATCAACACTTGATTATTTTTCATCATAAAAAAGGTTCATAGTTTTTTGCGGTACTTGTGGCTTAGTGCATTCTATAGAATTGTTTTTTATCGAATTGACTATATTTGAAACGGGGTAAAATTTTAGATGAGGTTTTTCCAATAGAATATTATTTAAGCAGTTCACAATAGAATAGTTATTGCAATCAATCCATTTATCTAAATTTTTCTTTTCCAAAATCACAGGCATTCGATTATGAATATGAGCAATATTTTTTATGGATGTTGTTGTAACCACGGTATAGTTTAATATTGTATTTGAATCAGAGTTTTCCCATTTGGTCCAAAGCCCTGCAAGTGGTAATATTTTATTGTTTTTATGGGTTATATAGTAGGCCTGATTATCTTGCTTTGACCATTCATAGTAACCATCTGATAATACTATACATCGATTTTTATGTACTAGATTACTGAAAGAAGGTTTTTTTAGGATTGTTTCTAAGCGGGCATTTATCATTTTTGATCCATTGCGGCTATTATTAGACCAAGTAGGAATTAATCCCCACTTCATCATTTTAACTATTTTTTTATTTTCTTGAATTATTATAGGAGAAAAATCTGTAGGTGCCACGTTGTAACTTGGTTTATAGTCATGCGCTTCCCATTCTTCGATATTCATTTCTTCTATAATAGAAGCAATATCCTTTGTAAGAGTTTTTCTACCACACATGCCTATTTATGAAATCTAAAGAAAACACCTTTTGTTATAACAATAAGATCAAGAAGTTTTGTATATATATATTAACAAAAAATAAGCTATTTCAATGAATAAATTAGTATTACTTAGACACGGACAAAGCACATGGAATTTAGAAAATAGATTTACAGGTTGGACGGATGTGAGTTTAACAGATAAAGGTAAAAAAGAAGCAAAGGAGGCTGGAAAATTACTTAAAAATGAAAAATTTACTTTTGATATTGTTTATACATCTCTTTTAAAACGTGCAAACCGGACTATGGAAATTTGCCTTAAGGAAATGGGGCAAAGGGATGTCCCCATTCAATATAGCTGGCAATTAAATGAAAGGCATTACGGAGCATTGCAGGGTTTAAATAAAGCAGAGACTGCGAAAAAATATGGTGATCAACAAGTTCATATTTGGCGAAGAAGTTATACAACTCCTCCACCAGAATTAAGTTATGATGATGAAAGACATCCTAGATTTGATGATAAATACTCTGATTTAGACCCGGAGAAACTACCAGTCGCTGAGTGTCTTCAAGATACTGTAGATCGATTTTTACCCTATTGGCATAATGCTATAAGGCCGGATATTGAAAAAGAGAAAAGGGTATTAATTGTTGCGCATGGCAACTCACTACGAGCTTTAGTAAAATACCTTGATAAAATTTCTGATGAAGATATTCTAGGTTTAAATATTCCGACAGGCGCACCTCTGGTTTATGAATTGGATTCTAATGTAGATCCGATTAAAAGTTATTATTTGGGTGATGAGGAAGAAATGAAAAGAAAAGCAGCAGAGGTGGCAGCTCAAGGAAGTTCAAAATAATATTATTTGAAGATTCGGTTTAACTCACCAGACAGACGAACCCCACCCTGCAGTAGTCTTTTTTCTAAAAGGTTTTTATGTTTATAAAAATACTCCCACTTCAGGTTGTCGCCTGAATAATTATAACATTGATCTCTTAAATCTCTAGATTCGTGAATATATGTAATGATGTTATCTCCTTGCCATTTTCTAATTTTCCCTCTGTCTTCATTTAGTAAAATATAATCTGCATATTCAGAATAACTTAATTTTTGGAAATCAATTAATTTGGAGTCCCAGAGACTATGAAGATTTGTTGACTCATTAAACCATTTAACTTTTACGCTATTACCTCCTCTATCTAACCCATTTCCAACATGCAAAGGTTGGTGCAAGTCCCCAACTAAATGAACAAGGAATTTTAAAGCAATTTGTTTTTCTTCTTTTGTTGATTTCTTGTTTTTTAAAACAGCAATAAATTCATTTACTTTTTCTACTGCTTGTCCAGAATGTTTGTTTTTTTCATATGTTTCACCATCTGGGACAGTACACCAATGCCAGTCATTAGCTTTTTTCCATGTAGGGTCTGATTTAATCTCATCTGCCCAATTACTCATTCGTGAAAGATCATGGTGCCCCATAAGTTTTTTGATCTGTGTTTTTGCATTTTTTGTCAAATAGGTTTCTGCAACTTTTCCTACAATTCGATGCCCTGTCTTTCCCCAGCCAAATAAAGTTGCTGAATAGAGTACCATTATTATTTTTATGGTTATTTTCATTATTTTAAAATATGTCGGATATTATTTAGTCTACCATCAATATTTGGATGAGGTGTAATATTTAATATTTCACATATTAATGGATAAATATTTACATTTTCAAAGGGTTCCGTTTTTATTCCCGATTGAAAAACTGGGCCATTAGCAAGGAATAGTGCGTGCATGCTTTTTAATTGATTATCATAGCCGTGTGTACCGCCCTTAGGTATATAGTTTCCTGCCTTTGAATTGCTACTAATAGCTTGATTTTGTATATACCATCCTTCATCTGCTAAAACTAAAACATCTTTAATACGATAATGGTTTTTGAAATGAAATCTTTCTGGAATATCTTTTTTTAAATATGCTTTTATATGATCAACTTTATTTAGGTCTTTAACGGTTTGTTGTAACCTGGATTTATTTTCTCCGTATAGTAATGCATAAGGCCCAGCGCCTTCCTGATTTATATCTTTTAAATTAGTATAATTATCAAGTCTGATTGTTCTTTTCGAACTAATCTCAGCCATTCCATGATCTGAAAGGACAATAATATTTAGATTGGAATAAACAGGAGTAGAACTAAGTTTTTTAATTAACACACCAAAAAGTGAATCCATTTTGCTTACCACAAAAGCTGTTTCTTTACTTCTTGGTCCAGTATTATGTCCAGTTGCATCAGGCTCATGAAAATAGAGCATACAAAGCTGAGGGCGCTCTTTAAAAGGTTTAGAGAACCAAGATACGACAGAGTCTATTCTAGATTCAAAAGGAAAATTGTGCTCATATTTTTTCCATTTACTTGGGAATGTGTTTTTTATTGGAGCCTCTGTTCCAACCCAAAAATATGATGCTGTGTTTATACCCTGCTTTTCAGCAGTTACCCAAATTGGTTCTCCTCCATAAAACTTTGGGTCTTCAACTTTTGACCGGTCGCTCAATGTATAATAATCATTAAACTTAGAATCATAAAATTGGTTTCCAATTAAACCGTGGTTTTCAACGTAGAGCCCTGTTGCAATACTGTAATGATTTGGGAATGTTTTTGAAACAAATACTGGAATAAGTCCTTCAGACCTCACTCCTTTTTTTAGAAATTTATCCATATGTGGTGTGGAATACCAGTCAAGGTACTCTGCTCGAAATCCATCAAATGATATTAGCAATACATAAGGATCAAGTTTTTTATTGGTGTTGCATGAACTGGAAAGAAAAAAATATGCAAGAAAAATTATATAAATGAATCTCATTTATTTCAAGTTTACATATGCGAAAATCATTCTTGGATATTTATCAGTTATAATAAGAAATCCTGATTCTTCAAGTCGAACCATGCCTTCCCAATTTCTTGATTTATCACTTTCTAATATAAGATTGATAGGTTCTTCATTTGTTAGTTCGATATGGTTGTTAGTTATCTTGAATTCAACCAATCTCTCTACTGTCTTGTCGGAGCCTTTTTTTGATTTGCTTACCTTATCTAAGGCAGGATTTAAATTTTTTTTATCTCCAGGCCAATAATAATTTATAGCCCAAAATTTATTATTTATTATTTTTGTTGCATCCGTGATTCTATACTCTATAGTTGGGAATTTGATTTTTTTTGAGGAAAAATCATTTAATGAAATAAGAAACTGAAAGGGGTTTTCCTGAAGGTTGGCGCCGTTTGCTTCATACAACAAAAGTGCATTGTCCTTATGGATAAGGATACTCTCATAGCTTAGATTGTCTATTTGTATGGGTGTCTCAACTTTTTTGATATTATCATTATCTATTTTTATATCATACGACTCTGAATCAATAGTGCCCCATACTATATATGATTCCATTCTATCATTGTTTTCTGCTTCAATTGTTATATAAACCTTATTATCTTTAAATGCTATAGCCTCTAAGCCATCAAACCCGGGAATCAGTTTTGAATAATTTGGAGTATAGAATTTTGTTTTTTTGGGTGATATAGATTCTTTGTTTTTTAATGAAATTTGCTTCTTGATTTGATTTTTGGTTATCATAAAAAGATAGCCCTCTAGATTTTCAGGAAGAAAAAAAAGATTGTTATTATACCAATCCATTCCTGAGATTTCTTGCTTAGGGTTTGTAATTAATCCTTCGAGATATATTTCTTCAATTAGAACATCCTTTGCAAAGAGAAGATGAATAAAGAAAAATAGGTTGAAAAAATATTTAAACATTATTTATCAAATGTTTCACAAAGTTTTTTTAAAAATTTGAAAGAAAAAATTCCATCCGAGTGACCGTCTTTCCAAAATGGACGAATTGCATAATGTCCAATTGGTTGAATCCCTGTAAGCTGGTAACTTTCCTCTTTCATTATTTGAGATGGTCCTTTGTAAATATTTCCAAAAACATCAGTCTCCCCAGAGCAGTGTGCACAGGGGCAGTTATCTCTCATTGATTTCATTGGCAGAGCATTTTCAGAATTATTATCCCATTTTAATAATAAAAGATCATTTAGAATTTCGTAATGAATTAAAATAAGGTTAGACATTTATTTTAAATATAATAATTTTTGAGATTGTATTGAAAAAGGTGTTTGAAGAGTTAGAAAATATACACCACTGGCTATATTTTTTGGTTCCCAATAAAAGCTATTCACCCCAGAATGTAATGGACCATTGTATATAGATTTTATTTGCTGACCATTTGAATTATAAATGTTTACAGAAACTTTCATAAAATGGTTTGGAGAATCAAATGTTATTTTTGTTCTGGGGTTAAAAGGGTTTGGATAGGATGGGAATAAATTTATTGTTGATGGTGGTAATAGATGAGTATCAGATGCTTTTAATATTGGTATTTCTACATTTGAAAATGAAAAACTTCCATTATCAATGCTTATTGTATGTGGAGGAAAGTAAAAAGCAGGTTTAATCATTATTGTATTAAATGTTCCAGTTAATGATGAGTCTGTTACTATGTCAACATCAAGATTCCCATCAAGTCCAAGATATAAATTATCTGAAAAGGATGTGAAAATATCACCAATTTCTAAAGTTGAATCTTGATTGCCAGTTGTGTCAGTTAATATTTCAAATATTTCATCTACAAAACTGGAATCCAATTGAGGCATGAAAACCAAAATGCTTTCAAGGCTAAGAGGGTTACTTTCATCTCCTTCCCCTGGAATATCCCAACTTCTTGGTTCAACTGGGAATATAGTATCTCTTAAAACTGCTAGAAATAAATCAAATTCATTTTCTCCTTGTTCTGTTATCGATGCTATAATTAAAAATGCGGTATCATTAACAACCTCATTAATGGTTATAGCTGTGATTAAAGAATCTTGTGTAATAGAATTAAAACTTCCATCAACGGTACCATTATATTCAAAATTTACTTCACCCTGATAAACATTTTGAGATAGGGCTAAGGCAAATAAATAAAAAAAAGTTAGATGTCCAAAAAGTATTTTCAAGAAAGATATTAAATTAAAATTAAAAAGGCCATTCTAACCAATCAGGTAACTTAGGATGCCCACCATAATCAAATTCATATCCAAATGAAACACCCATATCTATCCAATATGTAGCACCCTCTGCCTTTTTAATGAGATTTGAGCGTGCGGTGATTCGCATTTCAAATGCGTTTAGTTGCTCTTCAATATCTTTAATTATAAAACCCTCTAGAATTTTATAATCTATAAATTGGCCAATAAATAGGTTAAGTGGTTTAAAAAGTTCTACTCCACCATATTTTTTCACAATAATCTCTCCTAGTGGAATATCTACGCTTCCACCAGTAATAAATCCAGCAGTTAGATCACTACTAGTATTGTATCTAATATCAAGTGAACCATCATCTAATGCAGTAGTATCACTAGCATAATTGTCTGATCTATAAAACCCAGTACATGCTGTGGCGCTAAAACTTGTGTTACCGATAAAAAATCCCGGGCTTACCCCAATTTGGAATGCAGGGCCTCCAAAATTTGGTCCGTCCAAGTTGTTTTTTTGTTGGAAATTATAGTAAGCAAATTCAGCAATTACATTCATATAAAAATCTCCTGCAAAAAATCCATAAGGGCTACCTACTGATAATCCATATACAATATTGCTTTTATCAAATTCTTCAAATGATTTTCCTCGAAATGGAGCTGGAAGAGGATAACCCGTGTAAAAATTTAAACTCCAATTTGGAACTAGAACGTATTCTACATTTTCATAATTAATTGGTGTATTAGATTTTTGAATATTATTAACTATTTTAGCATCAGAGAATTTTCCATTTTGGTAAAAAAGAAAAACTTTACCACTTGCAATGGGGATCATACCATTATTTGTTTTAACAGAATCAATATTTTGCAATAATATTTCCTCTGGGAAGCTCAGCCCTTCTGGAGTTATGATAACAGAGTTATTATCAATGGTCTTAAGATCGCCTTCAATAATTGTTTGATCATTAAATATTATGATGCCTTCTATTGAAAATAGAAGACTTGTAAGAAAAATTGTAGAAATTATTAATCTCATGATAAATCAGGAATTTGTTTTAATAGTCTAAAATACATAATTATAATTTACAGACCAAGACTGAGGGGTGTTTTGATTGTAATGAAGTGGTTTAATGATAGTCCTGCTAAAACTGAAATGTCAGTTTTTTTATTGTGCATTTTTGTTCATCCCTAATCTTTTTATTAATGGGGAATGCTTAATAAAAGGTAGTGGGCCCACAGGGATTCGAACCCCGAACCAACAGATTATGAGTCTGCTGCTCTAACCGTTGAGCTATGGGCCCAAAACGGTCAGAAACTTAGGGACCATGATTAGTGATTTCAACCACTTACCTAGGGTTCGTATATTATTATTTAATAACCTTGTTTTGAATAAATATTACGCATAAAGTATTAAAAGTTATATTTTCAATATCATCTTAAATCATTGTTATTCAGCTAATGAAATAATTTTTGTTTTTTTAAGTTATAATTATCATGCATAGAATAAAAAAATATATTTCAATATTATTTAATTTTTTCGGATACGAAATCCGAAAAAATTCTTCTAATTCTTCAAGTTTAAAAGAGCCCTTCTATCACTTTCGTACTTTACTCGGCAATGAAACAAAACCTATAATATTTGATATTGGAGCTTATATTGGTGATACTATTGATCTTTTTAAATCATCTTTTCCTGGATCTTATATTCACGCATTTGAACCTTTTGATGAATCTTTTTATTCACTAGAGAATCGTTTTGGAAAAAACGATGAAATTGCTCTAAATAATTTGGCAGTAGGAGATTGTTCAGAAGAAAAAACACGAATGTATATTACTAACAATCGAGGATCTAGTTCTTTATTGAAACCAGAAAAAGGCGCAAATTCTTTTTGGGATGGTAATCCACTATTAATAGAAAAAGAATTAAAAGTAGGAACTATTACAATTGATCATTATTGTCATAAAAACAATATTGAAAAAATTAATATTTTGAAAATAGATGTTCAAGGTAATGAAATCAAAGTTTTGAAAGGTGCAGAGGGCATGTTAGAACGAAAAAGAATTAAATTAATATTTACAGAAATATCTATAGCTCCAAATTATAAAGAACAATCGAGTATAGATGAATTAATACGATTATTGAAAAATTATCAGTATAAAATTTTTAATTTTTTTAAGATGAAACATCAGAATGGTAGACTTATTGAGTGCGATATCTTATTTTATATTGAATAACTCTTATGATCATTTAAAACAGAATTGTATATGGAAGCTAGACGTTGTGCTGTTTTTTCGATATTAAAAAGTTTCATGGAATTCTCTCTAGCCCTTTTACCCATTTTTTGTTTTAGTGAGTTATCCATGTTTAATAACTTTGTTAATCCTTTTTCTAATTCTGTTATGCTCCCATTTTCGAAAAGTAATCCCGTATTATTATGATCAATTATTTCAGGTATGCCCCCAGCTTTTGATGCAAGAATTGGAAGGGCGGAGGCCATAGCTTCCTTTATGGTGATAGGAGATCCTTCAGATATTGAAGGTTGAATATATAAATCAATTGAAAGTAAAAAATTTGGAATATCATTATAATTTAGTTCACCTAACATTGAAACATTAGATTGGAGAGAATATTTCTTCACCATATTTTCTAACAAATTTCTATAGGGTCCATCTCCAGCAATTTTTAAGTGAAAATTTGGATGTTTTTTCTTTATTCTAGAAAGAGCTTTAATCAATAAATCATATCCTTTTGCCCAATTTAGCCTTCCTATAGAACCCAATATTATAGTGCGGTTTTTAGTTTTTTGATCTTCGCTTTTTTTATTTATAGATAAAAATTTATTTAAATCAACAGTTGCATGTACTATCGGTATTTTTTCATAGTCTTCTTTTAAATAGTTTTTCATGTATCTCAAGTTTTTTGACAGAACAAATTTTGAATCTGCTATAATAGCTAAATTTTTTTTCAAAAAATATTTATAAAGCCATTTGAATAATGTTTTATTTTTAACAAGCGACCTTTCTGCATGAATATTCCATATTATAGGAATATTTAATAATCTTGGCACTATAAATTGAGTAAACAGCTTTGCAGGCTCATCCAGTATAATTATGTCAGGTTTAGATGTTTTTAATATTTTATAGAGTCGAAAGAAATATAAAAAGCCTGCAAATGATCTAAGTTTTTTCCATAAAGAATATGGTCTCCAATTTCTATCTATTGGCATTATAGGGCAGAATGAAATTTTGATATTTTTCTTTATAAATTGGTTAAATAATAATCCTTTACTTTGATACAATGTGCAAACTTCTCTATGGATACCGTAACTGGAATCATAATTAGCTATATTTAAGATATATGTTTGTACCCCACCTGGATTTAAAGATCCAATTAAGTGAATTATCTTGATTTTAGGTTTTGACAAAGGTACGAATTTTTATAGCTAATTATTATTTTTTCAAAGAATTTTTTCTTTTAATCAACATATGTTTTTTAAAAATATAAGCATTTAGATTAAACCCTTTGTTATTTTCATGTACATTAATTTGAAAATTAATGTTGAATTGCCAAATAAAAGTATTTTACTATAATAATTATATAAAATTTTAGTTTATGGATAAATCAACTCGCCAAACTTTTACATGTGTAGGAATAAATAATACAATTTCCATTCTAAAATCCAAAAGATTTCATATAGAAAAAATTTTAATCCTAAGAAACAGTAAAGCTGAAAAACACAAAATGTTGAATATTGCTTTACAATCTGTCAGTTTAAATATAATCAAAAAAGTCAATGATATAAAACAATCTGCTAGTTTTAAAACACAAGGGATTTCTATCACTTTTTCTGGTAGGCTAATCTATAATGAAATTCAAGAGTATTCTCAAAAAGAATATGTTTGTCTGTTAGTGTTAGATCAAGTTGAAGATCCTCAAAACTTTGGCCAAATAATACGCACAATTGAATGCGCTGGGATTGATGGTGTTATCTATTCCAAACATCATTCAGTTCCTTTAAATGAAACGGTTTTGCAAGTGAGTCAGGGTGCATTTGTAAATATGAAATTTTATGAAGTAACAAATATAAGGAATGAACTCAAATTATTAAAAAAAAATAATTTTTGGGTTGTAGGTTTAGAAAATAGTATTGATGCAAAACCATGGTATTCAATTGAATATTCTGGCAAAACAGCAATCGTTGTTGGCAGTGAAGGTAAAGGTATACGTGAGAAAGTATTAGAAACATGCGATTTTATTGCAACTATACCAATGCAAGGTATTACAAATTCTTTAAATGTAGGTGCCGCAACCTCTGCAATTGTTTTTGAAAGGTTAAGACAAAAATTGGAGAAAAAATAATGTCTTCAACTCATGATTATATTATTGATAACAGGAATAATAATATTAAAGTATATATAAATAATAAATTTTATCATAGGTCAGAAGCAAATATATCTGTTATGGATAGTGGATTTCTTTTAGGAGATGGAGTATGGGAAGGAATAAGGTTGCATAAAAACATTTTGATTCATTTAAATGATCACATGAACCGTCTTTATAATGGCGCAAAAAGTATTGCAATGGACATACCACTTTCAAAACAGGAAATGAAGTCAGCAATTATTAAAACAATTCAAATTAATAATATGGAATCGGATGTGCATATTCGATTAATAGTTTCAAGAGGTATAAAGCAAACACCTTATCAAAACCCTAGGGTAACAATTAGCCCACCAACAATTGTAATCATTCCAGAATATAAAAAAGCAAGTGAGGGTGTAAAGAGAAATGGCATTACAATTAGCACAGTAAAAACTG
>MDSY01004981.1_pt1 | contig 12869 bp, 9 predicted proteins | sample 811131 | NCBI WGS metagenome assembly MDSY01 (sample SAMN05326643, study PRJNA326480) | marine metagenome | isolation source: seawater | place: Atlantic Ocean: South West | collected 2010
CCAAGTAAATCAACGAAACTGTTGACGACAATACCTGCAAGTAAAAGTCCAGATTTTTTTCTCTCCTCATTTGAGAGCAATGCAAAAACCCTGACAATAAATCCTACAATGGAATCTTTCTTAGCTTTCACCGTTGTGTTGGTTTTTGACGTCGGCAAAATCAACAGATGTTTATACCAAATTCGCGATCAATCTCTCCACAGTAATCCCATCTGCTTCTGCCTTGTAATTGGGAACGATTCTGTGACGTAGAATAGGAAGCGCGACTGCTTGAACATCTTCAATGTCAGGGCTATATTTTCCAGCGAGTGCAGCGTGTACTTTTGCGCCGACGACGAGGAATTGAGAAGCGCGTGGCCCAGCACCCCAGCTGATGTATTTGTTGACTTCTTCGGTCGCTTTTTCACGTCCTGGGCGTGTTTTACTAGCAAGGTTTACGGCGTAATTAAGCACGTTTTCCGCCACAGGCATGCGTCTGATGAGCTTTTGATAGCTTAGAATTTCATCGCCAGAAAGCACCGGGGAAACTTTTTCAGAATGGTCACCTGTTGTGAGTTTCACGACATGCAGTTCTTCTTCAAAACTCGGGTAATCGACCCATGTGTTGAACATGAATCGATCGAGTTGCGCTTCTGGAAGGGGATAAGTCCCTTCTTGTTCGATTGGGTTTTGTGTTGCGAGAACGAAAAAAGGAGTCGGCAACGGATATCCTTTTCCATTGACAGTGACTGATTTCTCCTGCATCGCCTCGAGAAGTGCAGCTTGTGTTTTTGGGGGCGTACGGTTGATCTCGTCTGCAAGCACGATATTTGAAAAAAGAGGTCCTTTGACAAACTCAAATTTCCGTGCGTCATTCAGAATCTCAGATCCGGTGATATCAGATGGCATCAGATCCGGAGTGAACTGAACCCGATTGAATGACATGCCCAAGGCATCTGACACTGTCTGAACGAGTAAAGTTTTGGCAAGTCCTGGGACGCCTACAAGGAGACAGTGGCCACCCGCAAGAATCGCCATTGTGACTTCTTTCACAACATGCTGTTGTCCTACAATGACTTTTCCAACCTCATCAATGAGTTGCTGATGCTTGACCCGCAGATTGTCTAGAGCTTCTTTATCGTTCATTTTTATTTATCTATTGCAGACCAAATATAAGACGCATCACTCGACCACCACTCATTTTATAAATTGAGTTATTTTTCTGAGTGGTTTCAAAAAAACGGTCCATGGATATGGGATTTTGCCATTCACTTTCCATGCGCTGTAATCTTCAAAATGGGCTGTCAGGCGATTCCTCAAAGACGCATTACTCAAACCGCCAGCCCTCATTTTAACAAGTGTTTTTGGGAGATAGCTTAAAGAGATGTTTTCGGTATATAGACTTCTTATCATCCACTCGTAATCTGCCGCAAATTTGAAATTCAGATTAAATCCGCCATGTCGTTCAAAAACGGATGTCCGCACAAAGAGCGTTGGATGTGGTGGCATCCATCCGTGTTTAAAGTTTCCTTTGGGGCCTGCTTTCCATCTTCGGACAATATGTCCCTCTTTTTTTGGATCAAAAACAACGAGATCTCCGAACACTGCGTGCGCATTTGAAGACTTAAATGCGGACACGACGTCTGAGATGACATTTGTGTCGGCATAGACATCATCACTATTTAAAAATGCAATCACGTCTCCAGTCGCTGAGGCCAAACCTTTGTTCATAGCGTCATACAGTCCGTCATCTTTTTCCGACACAACATGGTCGGGACTTTTGTGCGCTCGTATGATTTCTACTGTACCATCGTTCGATCCACCATCAATAACGATGTGTTCGACGGTGACATTTTCTATGACTTGTTCCTGAACTGAATCCAGACATTGAGAGATAACATCAGAGGCATTGTAACATACAGTGATGACACTCACCTTGGAGATGTTCACTGCTTCCAATTCATGTTGAATTCACAGTCGATATATTCTGGTGAAATTCTGATGAATGTGTCAAATATGTGTTCATCGATCCACTCATTCATATCTAAGGCTCTCATGTTGTTTTCTACTTGTGATTGGAACAGTGCAAAATCATCTTTGGGATTTGCCCTATGTGCGGCTTTTCTGTCATCAAGTCGCAGTATTGTCCAAAACCCGTTGCCATCAATGTCAACCAATTGAACGGGACTACTTATTTCTCCTATTTCAAGAGGTTCAAGTAAAAAATACAAATTGGGATCGAGCTCATCCACCCCAAACATGAGACCACCGTCACGTGGATTGACAACCTGACCTTTAGAATTCTTTGACGATTCCCGGGTAGAAAAAGATAAAACATCTCTTTCAAAGGTTGTACTTCCGGCATTTAGCGATGCATAAATAGAGTCTATTTTTGCGTTTTGATTTTCGAGTGCAAGCGGATCTACTCGAGGCTTCATCAACACGTGACATGCACTGAATTGTTCTCCTCTTTTGTCGGTCACTCTGACAAAATGGTATCCGAAATCAGATTCAAATACGGGAGAATATCCATTCACCGGTGTGTCAAAAACGGCAGCTTCGAATTCTGCAATGAAGACGCCGCGCGCGATATTTTCATAACACCCCCCTTTGTATTTAGAGCCTGGATCTTCTGAATAGCGCGTGGCAGCCAAGGTCATGGAAAGTTGCCCTGTGGCGACCAGGTTTCGGATTGAATCAAGGGATGTGCGTACTGCTTGTTTCTGTTTGTCGGAGATCACCGGTTGAAGAACGATCTCACTGTAACTTAATTCTTCGGGGATAAGTGGCAGAGAATCTACGGGGGTATTTTCGAAATATTCCATCACCTCAGCGGGCGTAGCGCGCACTTCTTGGCTGATCGTTTGTTGCATTCTTTGCGCGAGCAATTGATCTAAAATAGGCTCAGTGAAATCAGCCTTCCACTGAGCGACAGATTTCCCGTACTCCGCTTCGAATGACTCTACCGAACCAAGCATTTTGATGTAATACGCGAGACGTCGTTCTATTTCGTCCATCACTTCTCCGTCAGTGACATCTAGACTATCCAGCCGTGCATTGTGTAACAGAAGTTTCTCAAATAGAAGTTCTTCTAGGAAGATACATTTTTGGCTTTCATCAACTTCTCCGCCTTCTATGCGTGTTTGAAGCGCCCTGTCCTCGATGGCGCTGTTAAGAATGATTTCATCCCCCACTACTGCGATGATTCCATCAAGAAGTTGAAATTCAGAATTCCCTGGCTGTGCCAAAAGCGATAGGGAGAAAAGAAACGATAATGTAAATATATAAATGCCTTGCATGTGGCGAAGTTAGTTCGGTGGGTTTAAGTGGGGATGCTATCTCGTCGTATTTCTCCTTGAGCCCACGCTTCTTTCACAAGGTCGTCTCTCAAGTCCTCTAATAAAGCGCGTCTTCTCGACTGAATAATCAGATCGACAATACGCTCTCTGGCGATGCCTATAGGGGACGGGAGGTCTTTAAATTGATGTTCCAGAATTCTTAAAAGGTACTTTTTATTGTCCTCCTTAAATTCAATTACCTTTCTTTGACGTAATTGGTCTTCGATGCGATATATCTGCATCGGGATTTGATCTAACAAGTCACTCAAAAACCACCAGTAATCAAAATCTAAGGCGAAATGAGCGCCATGTTCTATACACCACTGTTCTAGTTTGGGGGTGGACAATGAATCTGAGGCTTCAAGCCATGTCCTGACAGAATCTAACTGGGTTTCTTCCCCAGGAAGTTGTATGTAAAGTGCGCGCACCACGTGTTCTTGAAGCAGGAAAAGATCAGCGTGTTCATTGTGAAAAGTTTCTATTTCATTTTCCCCAACGTTGCCATCTAACCGAGATGCGACGTAACGACTTTCAAAATGGCTCACAAGCAACGCATTTCTATAGGCAGTAACATCGGCCTCAAAATCGTGATCGAATTCAGAAATATTTTTTTCAACCTCTGACAGTAGAACGTGCTCTCTGACCCATCCTTCAATGATGCGCTCTGCCATAAGCGTACTGTCTTCGAAAGACATCTCATTTGGGATTCTTGTAGACAGTTGATCTAATGAAAGCGTCTCGCCGAATGCAGAGATGACGATTCTTTCACGTGATTGTTCACTTTCAAAACCCTCACATGACATCAGATTCAAGCACAAGATAGCTAAAGTAAAAACCAGAGTCTTACTTGACGTATCCATATTCCATCAGTCGATTAAGCTGTAAAGCACAGCAGTGTTTATTTCGACTTGATATTTTCGGCGCAATGCCATAATCCACTCTTTTTCAAGATGATCTTGATAGCTTGCAATTACTTGGCCTCTTGCTTCATCAAGTGTTTTAGGTGTGGGTGGCACACGATCTCTCACATGAATCAAGACAATGCCCTCTTCACCCACTTCGAAAGTCATGAATCTTGGCGCCTTACGGTTTAAGTCAAAAGTCCCCTTTTCTATTGCGTAGAACACGGTGTCGCCCCACGTATTTGCGCCTTCTGGATAGAGTGCTGATTCAATACGGATTGCAAGAGGTCTGTCTCCGATGAGTTCTCTGCGCATTGCCTCAATGTCGTCATTTTTCTTCACTCCTTTCTTGACCTTTTTTGCCAGCTTAGCGTCTTCACAAGTATACACCGCGATATCTAACCTTTCTGGCCACATGAACAACTCAGAGTTGTTTGCATGGTACTCTTCCAGACCAGATGTGTCGCGCACTGCTTTAGACCAAACCTTATTGTCGGTCAATTCAAACAGAAGAATTCCATCGTGATACTCCTCAATGAGAAGTCTGAAATCATCGTGCTTCTCTTCGAGTCTTTCGTCTTCATAAGCGAGGAGTTTTTCTTCGACCATTTGATGTATTAATGATTTTAAGATCATTTCAGCTGGACGATTTAATCCTCTGTTTTTTTGACCATTTGAGTATTCGATGAAATCTCTCACAGTTGTTTTGATTCCATCTATAGCAAACAATGTTTTTCCAAGTTCAGATTTATAGACATTTTCTATGGGGTGTCCTTTATGGAATACGCTATCTGTTTTATTCACTGAGACAACGAGGTTTGATGTGCGACGCGCATCTTGAGTGAATCCATATTCTGTCTTCAGTTTTTTGAGGAAAGAAGACCGTGTTTTATCTGCGCGTGAATCTCGACTCACCTTCTTTTTAAGTGAATTCCTCACGTCGTCAAAAGACTCGAGTTCCTTAAACCCTAATCGTTTGACAATATGCCATCCATAGCTGCTCAGGAACGGTTCAGAGATATCACCATTTTGTTCTAATGCGAATGAAGTATTTTCAAATTCTTCCACCATTTTACCCGTTCCAAACCAAGGTAAAACACCACCTTTACTTGCTGTTGTTGCATCATCACTGTATTTCAAGGCAAGAGATTCAAATGTTTCTCCGGCTTGAAGGAATTCTGCAACAGCGTCTATTGTCGCCTTGCTACTCTCCAGCATCGCCTTGTCGGTGACGTCTGGGACACGCACCATGATGTGCGCGACTTGGACTTCACCTCTCGCGTCTCGTCTTCCATCCACTTTTAAGAAATGATATCCAAAACGGGTGCGTACAATGTTGCTGATTTCTCCAACGGGTGTAGCATACGCAGCAACCTCAAAACTATAGATCATCGAGAATGCCGTAAACCACCCCAAATCACCTCCATTATCTTTTACCGATGGATCGTCGCTTCCTCCTTTGCTGGTAGCGACTTCTGTAAAGTCTTCACCCGCATCAACCCGCGCTTTAAGAAGTGAGATTCTTCTCCATGCTCTCATTGTATCAGCAGGAAGCGCATCCGGATTCACACTTACGAGAATGTGTCTTGCATGAATTTCTTCTTGTTGTCTGTCGAATGCCTCTTTGACTAATTCATCGAGCAGATTCATATCCACGAGATAGGGTCTCGCCAGTTGCTTTCGATATCCTTCAAGTTCTTTAACGTAATCTGCGACAGTATCCATCCCAAGATATTCAGCTTCTTTTACCTTAAGCTTAAACTTGACAAACAATTCCATATAATCATCGAGAAGTTCACGTGTGATGACACTGTCACGGTTATTTTTCCCATAAATATGTTTAAAGTCATCTAACGTGACTCCCTCACCACCGACTGAAAGTACGTATTCATTTTCGGTACCTGTTTCAATGTCTGATTGTGCTTGGAGCTCAGTAAAACACGAGATCATCGTGTAACAGATGAGGGTAAAAATCAAAAGAAATTGTTTCATAGTATTGTTTTTCTTGCGCTTAGCGAATGCTGTAATTAGGTGCTTCTCTAGAAATCATGACATCGTGCGGGTGACTTTCTTTCATGCTGGCACTTGTTATTCTAATGAATTGAGAATCTTTTTGTAGATCGGATATGTTCTTGGCCCCACAATATCCAAGTCCTGCTCGAATACCTCCTGTGATTTGGTGCATGACCTCTTTGACAGATCCTTTAAATGGGACTTGGCCAGTAATCCCCTCCGGGACGAGTTTTTTGACATCATCTTCGGTGTCCTGGAAATACCTGTCTTTCGATCCCTTTTCCATGGCTTCAATAGATCCCATTCCGCGATATCCTTTAAAACGACGGCCTTCAAAAATAAAAGTATCGCCTGGGCTTTCGCCTGTCCCTGCGAGCATTGACCCCACCATCACACTGTCGCCGCCTCCTGAGATTGCTTTAACAATGTCTCCTGTGTAGCGTACGCCACCATCAGCAATGACAGGCACTCCTGTTCCCTTCAGGGCTTTGGCGACATTTATGACAGCTGAAAGCTGAGGTACGCCTACTCCTGCTATTATTCTGGTCGTGCAAATTGATCCAGGTCCTACGCCAACTTTTACGGCATCTGCGCCTGCTTCTACAAGCGCAAGACCTGCTTCAGCAGTTGCGATGTTTCCACAAACGAGATCCACCCCAGGAAAGTGTTTTTTCACCTCTTTCACAACGTCAATGACGCCTTTGCTGTGACCGTGAGCCGTATCAACAATGACAGCGTCAACGCCAGCTTCGACAAGTGCTTTAATGCGTTCCATTGTGTCAGATGTGACACCTACAGCAGCTGCCACGCGTAATTGGCCAAATCTATCCTTACATGAATTCGGGAATTCAGTGAGTTTAATAATATCTCTATATGTGATTAATCCAATCAGTTTGGCATTGTCATCTACAACGGGTAGTTTTTCGATGCGGTGCTCACTGAGTATTTGGGCTGCCTTATCTAAGTTAGATCCATCCTTTGTCACAATCAATCCTTCACTCGTCATCACTTCCGCGACAGGACGACTTGGCGTTTTTTCGAATCTCAAATCTCGATTCGTGACGATTCCTACGAGAATGCCTTCTGGACTCACAACAGGAATGCCACCTATCCGTCTCTCTCGCATAATTTCCATAGCATCACCCACGGTTGCGTTTTTATTTAAAGTGATTGGGTTCTGAATCATGCCGTTTTCAGACCGTTTTACTTTTCTCACTTCCTTTGCCTGTTGCGCGATACTCATGTTTTTATGAATCACTCCCATACCCCCTTGTCGCGCCATGGCGATTGCCATTTCGCTTTCAGTAACAGTGTCCATGGCGGCTGAGATAATTGGCGTTTTGAGCTCAATATTTCTCGAAAAACGGGATGTTAATTCAGTATCACGTGGAAGCACTTCAGAGTAAGCTGGAACGAGCAATACATCGTCGTAGGTGAGTCCTTCGCCGAAGAATTTGGCATCTTTTATAGGCATGTTTTCAGATTGAATCGCGTTACTCGCTTTCCTTTCTGAGCGCGCTTTTGCGCCTACCCTTCGGTCCGCGATTCGCGCAAAGGTACAGAACTACGGCCTAAGAACGTGCACACTTTGGGAAATGACATGCCATTTCCCCGATCCATCTAAAACGCGAGCTACAACTGTGTATACTCCGTCAGGGACAAGTTCGTTATTCGAGGTTCCATCCCAACATTCATCGGGGCTTTGAGATGTAAAAATCACATCTCCCCATCGTGAAAGAATGACAAGCTTATACGTGGCTTCGCCACTAGATACGCCGTCCGACACAAAACCCAATGTGGATTCTCCAGGCGCCCATGGGAACCAGTCGTTGATGTCGTCGTTATTTGGTGTAAATGCCGTGGGAATCCAAAGCAGCGGTTCTTCGGTCAGACACACTTGATTTGAACTCGATCCATTGAGACCACCCGTGGTGTTGTTTTCTAAGGCGACTACAGTGTAACAGAAGTCTCCTGGCATTTGTGTGAGGTCTCCGATGAAGTCCTCTGTATGATAGACATTGGGTCCGTGTGATGTCAGTGGAACTGCAGCGCTCAGACGTGAGGGCGCCCTCATAATTTCATACGACAATGTTCCATCTGGGAATTCTTTATATTCAGACCAAATCAGACTGTTTTCGAAAGCATCTTCATCTGAAGAACGCCATCCCTGAAGCAAAATGCTTTTCCCCAGATTTGATGTTGTAACTGCCACTTGGCATTCATTATATACAGAACATCGGTAGATGTAACTCCGCACATCAGTCTCAACATCGGGGTCAACAAATGTCAACGGGAAGCCAAGTGAGCTCGGAAGTGGCTCCAGTATAGGAATCCAAACACTGTCCACATCCACCCATCGTTCGAGCTGGTAAATACTTATTTCTGTCGCGGTAGGGTCAGTTTCAACAAGAATTTCGATCGCCCCATTAGATAAAACAGATGCCCTTTTTAATCTGGGTGATTCTGGCGCGTCAGGATATGAGAATTCAAGTTCAACTTCGCTGGATCGTGCAATCTTACCTGTTGTTGATTCGGCGACGATACGGTATTTATACATGCTCGCTACATTGGCTCCCTGGTGAAGGTATGTTCCGTATCCTGAGGCAAGTGTATCGAGTGTTGTCCAAACCCCATACGCGCCTGACACTGGGTCATAGAGGGAAGCCTGAGCCAAATAGAAATCGACGCCACCTTCTATTCCAAGCGGTGCGTTCCAACTTAATTGCGCGCGATTCGTACAAGGAATTTGCGAGACCACTGTGAAAATGGAGGTCGAACACTCGCCCGCAGCATTTGGATTGGGTGATCCGTCATTATTAATGCACTCGAAGACTGCAACACGATAACTCTCAGGCTCTGAAGATGCAAGAGAAGTAGGGATGATCGCGGATGACACATTCGGGTCGTTTATTTGAAGGACTTCCGAGGAACCTGCCCCCGAACATTTATAGATGATGTACCCCAAGGTTTCCCCTGAAACAGGGTAGTCAAAGTGTACTTCTGCAAGTCCTGTGGCAGGGTCTACGTCGATATGTGTCGTCACGGGTAAATCGGGATTCACTTCACCGACGACTAAGTCTGTTGCGTTACTCACGTGAATGTCTGTGCCATTTGAAGCGGTTTGGCGAACACGGTATATGTTAATAGAGACACAAGGACCTGGGTTGTCGATGAAAGACCCTCCAAGTGGGCTGTCTGGAACGATCGCGATGGTGTCCCACACAGCGGTAAATTCATTCAATCGTTCCAAATAGAAAGGACCTCCAGCGCCTTCTCCAGAGATCACATGTGGACTGTTCCACACCAAATCCACTTCGTCCGCTCCTGCGCCAACGCTTGCATCGACATGAATCGAACATAGAAATGGTGATGCAGGCGAATTGTCATTTGTCGCTCCACCGTCAACAGAAGTGACTTGAACTGCGGTAAAGCAATGAGCATAAGCATTGGCGTTGTATAAAAATGAGGGCATGACCCATCCTGTCGGCAAAACGCCTGTATCTAAATTGGGAGCAACCAGGTGAGGTGAGGGGCTTAAAAGCGTGCCCGGAATGTCGAACACCTTAATCTCATTGTGAATAAACTCCTCAGTCGCGACTGGCGTAAATACATCCCAGTACAGTGTCGCATTCCCGGCAGCATTGACATTGTCAACGTGGGTTAGATTAGGCTGAGCATATGCTGTATCCCCGAGACCTAAACCCAAGAGGATTATAAGTATGACCGGTGTTATTTGTTCTATTTTAATAAAACGACGCATGCTATAAAATTACAAAACCTTCAATCAACCCTCTTTGTTTTTTTAAACGTTATCGACATACTTGTCTCCATAACCATATCCATCAGTGTATCCTGAACCGTAGCTGTAGTATCCATAACGTGCAGCATACTTGCTATAGTATTTCATGAGTCGTCGGGGTTTAATCCCGTTTAAAACGAATGATGCGTGTTTGAGGTTGTTTTGGTCTAACAAATCCTCAAGGTGTTTAATGCCTCTTCGAGACGATTGCTTTGTATTTGTGACCAAGAGCGCTGTGTCCACATGTTCCATTAGGACAAGTGCATCGCTGATCAGTAAAATCGGGGGTGTATCTAAAATCACATAATCGTAATCTTTTTTCAACTGTGACAACAAGGGGTCAAGTCTCTCACTGAGAATTAAATCTGAGGCATTCGGTGGGATGGGGCCTGCTGAGATAATGTCAAGTGAAGGGTAGGGGCCAGACATGATGACTTCCGAAACGGAAGATTTCCCGACCAGTAGGTTAGATATTCCAGCTTTGTTTTTGAGGCCGAAATAAACATGAACCCGCGGTTTGTGGAGATCGAAGTCGACCATGGCCACTTTCTTGCCCGCCTTCGCCAAAATTGACGCGAGATTTGCACTGACAAAGGACTTGCCCTCTGACGGGTGAAGTGACGATACGAGGATGACATTGGCGCCTTCTTTTGCCAGTAGATATTGAAGGTTTGTTCGCAGCGACCTGAATGACTCTGTCACTGATGATCGGTTGTCAGCGCGGACTGCCAATGGATCGTCCACCACCCCTTTGTGATAAGGAATCCCACCTATGACTGGGAATTGAGCGACCTCTCGGAGTTCTCCTGTGGACTCAATTCGTGCGAAGAAGAACAAACGTATCAAAGCCAATAAAACCCCGATAACAAAACCTGCAAGGACATACGTTAGAATCGTTCTCTGTTTGTTTGGACCTACAAGGCCTCCATATCGCGCTCTTTCAATTAAAGAAGCCTCGGGTGTGATGTTTGCTCTTGCAATAATTGTTGTGGCTTTCTGCTCAAGCAGAAACAAGGAAAGTTTCTCGTTCACAGATAGCTTCCGCTCCATGGCGAGAATGTCTCTCTGAGTTTGAGGCAAACTTGCCAATCTCACTTCCAAAAGGCGGATTTCTACGCTGAGATCTTTTCGGCGTCCGATTAATGCAATTCTGAAATCATTGATATACCCTTTAATCCCAACTCGGATTTGAGACATTGTGGAGTCGAGTCTTCGAATTGCAGATGCCCCTTCTTTTACATCTAAAAGCAGTGAAGATCGCCGCGCTTGAAGGGTAAAGATTTCACCCATTTGATCTGTCATCAACTTATCATCTACAAACAAATATGATGTTGGGGGCAAGTCGCTGTTCGTGGAAGATGAGTTTAAATACGCATTTAAACCATTGAGAGACTCTAGTTGTAAATCCAGCTCACGTCTCTGACTTTCAAGATCTACCAGCATAGAAAAGTACTGTGCCTGCTCCTTGGATAAATCGATGATGTTCTTTTCATCTTTGTAAAAATCCACAAGTTGAGCCAGGCTATCTGTCATCGACTCGATCTCTAAAAGTTGATTGTCAATGTATTTTTCTGCTTGCAAATTGCTTGCGTGGCGCGCCTCAGCTGTATAGTCGATATATGTGGAGGAAAGTGTGTCCAAAAAACGCTTTGCGCGAGTGGGGAGGACATCGCGACACGACAGCGTGACAATACTCGTCATCTCAATATTTTCGGCGGAGGTTCGCCCGCGATATTGAGAGATCCTTTGATTCCTGTTGTAAACCCTAATTCGAAAATGTTGAGCTATGGCAGCGTCTAAACTCGACTTGTCGTTTTTTGTTTGAGGGTCTAATTGCACCGAGATATTCAAGCCTTGCGCCGTCACAAGGTCTCCAAACCGCGCAGCAATTTCTACGATGACGCCATCCTTTTCTTCAAATAAAATCTTATACGTGGAGGGGCTTTGTACAAAGATATCAAGCGACCTCCCGAGCATGTTCGATGCAAAGGATCCGGGCTCGACCTCAATCTGAAGGGCTGAAAACCCAGCTACAGGAAGTTCTTTCAACCTCCCCACTAAAAACAAATCCAAAGGATCATTGATTTTATCGATACTTCGACCCACCAAATCGTAAGACTTAAGAATCCTGAGTTGATTTCTCGTCTCATCTAAAAAGCTCCCCCACATAGATGTCGCACGCGCATTGCTCATCCCTTGCAAGTCATTTCCGCCTCCGCCTTGATTCAATAGGATCTCTGACGTGGCATTGTATTGATCAACTTGCTGGTGTGTCACAAGTCGCCCGATGCCATACCCCACCACAGCGAGTAAAACCATCAACCATCCACTTTTGCCTAAAAGTTTTATATATGGTCGAATATCTTCAGCAGATACTATATCTTGTCTAGAATTGTTCATATTTGAAGTCCAAAGGTAATCCACCATGTCACATCACAATTACATATCGCGAAACATCTTCGTTTCACTTCTTACAATCGCCTTTTTATTGACCTCTTCAATGGGCGTTTCTGCGCAAGAACCAGACGGTCTCTGCTGTGATCCAGACGGTACCAATTATGATTTTATTAATTGTCTACAATCAGGGTGTTGTGGTTTTTATGATAACAATTTATGCGTAGAAGATCCGGATTGCTCAAACTACAATCCCAGCGCAGGTTGTTTAACCATCCCCATTGAAGATGGCATTCCGTTTATAATCATCGCAGGTGGTGTTTTTGCCTATTACAGGCTTCGTGAGGAAAAGGAACTCGTAGTAATAGAAGCATAGGTGTGGCTGTATTAAAATTTTTTCTCGGGTGTTTTGTGGCGTACCTGTCGTGGTACGTGCTGTACGAG
>MDSY01053860.1_pt1 | contig 12869 bp, 15 predicted proteins | sample 811131 | NCBI WGS metagenome assembly MDSY01 (sample SAMN05326643, study PRJNA326480) | marine metagenome | isolation source: seawater | place: Atlantic Ocean: South West | collected 2010
AGAATTAACGTTCCATGAAATTATTTTCATTAAACAGAAAATGATAAACCACAACCGCAAGATGAGGTTGCTTTAGGATTAATTATTACAAAAGACTCACCTATCATTTCTTTTTTAAAATCAACTAGCGAACCTGAGATAATATCTAAAGATCCTTTATCTATTATGGTATTAGTGAATATAATATCGTCATCATTTTTCTTTTTATCAAAACCGAAATTGTACTTAAATCCAGAGCATCCACCGCCTTGAACAGTTATTCTGAAATATTTCTTTTCCTCACCCAGAGTAATTTTATTAATTTGAGCCAGGGCTTGTTTAGTAAATTCTATTTTTTTTTTCATAATTACAGTTTAACTAGTATATAATTTATATAGGTTTCATGCAAAAAAAAACAATAAACAAATTATCAAAATTAGCTGTTCCGCTTAGATCTAAAGGTAGATTCTACAAAGAAAAGAAAACAAGTTTAAGAAACGATTTTCAAAGAGATAGAGACAGAATAATCCACTCGACAGCTTTCAGAAGACTTAAACATAAAACCCAAGTTTTTGTTAATACCTCGGGGGATCATTTTAGAACTAGAATCACTCATTCTTTGGAGGTTTCACAAATAGCAAGAACACTTTCTAAATTTTTTAATTTAAATGAAGACTTATCTGAGACACTTAGTTTGGCCCATGATCTTGGACACACACCTTTCGGTCACGCAGGAGAGGAAGCTTTAAATAATTGTATGGAAAAATATGGTGGATTTGATCACAATATTCAGACATTAAGAATCGTGACAATATTAGAAAACAGATATTACAATTTTAGTGGTCTAAATCTCTCTTTTGAAACTTTAGATGGTTTAATAAAACATAATGGGCCAATTTATAATTTGAATAAGTTTAATAAAATTCTTGGTAAAAATTTTTTTAAAAATAAAATCAAATATTCAATAAACACTTCTTTGGAAGCACAAATCGCATCAATTTCAGATGATATCGCTTATAATAGTCATGATCTTGAAGATGGTCTTAAATCTAATTTATTTAAATTAAACGACCTTAGAGACATCTCTATTTTGAATGAAATTATATCTAGACATAAAAAAAGATTAAAAAAAAATTCAATTGATTTAGTTGTAAGACAAATTATTAGAGATACTATCAATGAAATGGTTAGTGACGTAATTAAAACAACTAAAAAAAATATAAAATTAAATAAAATTAAAACATTAAAAGACGTATACATGTTTAAGAGACAATTAGTTTGTTTTTCGAATAATATGAAAGTTTTTGACACACAAATAAAAAAATTTTTAAAACAAAAAATGTATTTTCATAAATCTGTTAACACAAAAACAAATTATGGCAGAAAAATAATAAAAAATTTATTTTTAAAAATTAAAAAAAATCCCAAAAAATTTATAGATATTAATAAGTACAAAAATTCAAATTTAGAAAGAATAATTTGCGATTATATAGCTGGAATGACTGATAGATATGCAATAAATCTTAACAACAAAATAAAATGAACATTTTTGAATATTATTTAATTGAAATTAATAATTTAGTTTTAAACAATAAAGATGATTTAAAACTTAAAAATCTTGAAAATTTAGAAAATATTAATCTAGAGGTGCCACCTGAACAATTCAATTTTGATTTATCTTGTAATATTTCTATGGTTTTAGCTAAATCAAATAATATTAATCCTCGAGAGCTTGCGATTAACTTAAAAAAATTATTTGAAAATAAAATTGTAAATTTTGATAATGTAGAAATAGCTGGACCTGGTTTTTTAAATATTAAATTATCAAAGATTGCGATGATAAATAATATAAATCTAATTTTAGAAAATAATCAAACATATGGATCTAAAAAATCTAACGAAACATATAATATTGAATTTGTTTCTGCTAATCCAACTGGGCCAATGCATGTTGGTCACTGTCGTGGAGCTATATATGGAGATGTTTTAGCAAATCTTCTTAAATTCAACGGAAACATAGTAACCAAGGAGTATTATATCAATGATTACGGCAATCAAATTAGAAATTTTGTTGAGTCAGTTTACTTGAGAATAAGAGAAATTAATTTTAATGAAAAATTTCCTTTAAAAGAAAATCTTTATCCCGGTATTTATATTAAAGAAATTGCTCAAAAAATTTTAAATGAAAATAAAAGCACTACTTTAAACGAATTTGATAAAATTTATGAATTTCTTAAAAAAAAATCTCTCAAAGAGTCTATGGATTTAATTAGAAATGATTTGTCTAAGCTTGGAATTAAGCATGATAATTTTTTTTCCGAGACAGATATCGTGAGTAAAGATTTAATTACCAAAGCAGTAAAAAAACTCAGTGAAAAAAATTTTATAGAAGAAGGTTTTTTGCAACCACCTAAAGGTGAAGTAAATAGAAATTGGAAAAAAATAAAAAGATTAATATTTAAATCAACGTTGTTTGGCGATGATACTGATAGAGCTTTACAAAAAAATGATGGTACCTGGACTTATTTTGCAAATGATGTTGCTTATCATATGGATAAAGTTAATAGAAATTATAACAATTTAATTAATGTTCTAGGTGCAGATCACACAGGTTATATTAAAAGAATAACAGCAGCTGTATCTGCTATTTCTAATAATAAAGTAAAATTAAATTGTAAAGTATGTCAACTAGTTAAACTTTACAAAAATGGCAAGCCCTTTAAAATGTCAAAAAGAGCAGGAGAATTTATTTCAGTACAAGATCTTCTTAATGAAGTTGATAAAGATCCGATAAGATTTATGATGTTAAATCGAAGCAATGACGTAGAATTAGATTTTGATTTTAATAAAGTAAAAGAAAAAACAAAAGATAATCCAATATTTTACGTGCAGTACGCTTTTGCCAGAATTAATTCTTTGCTTAGAATGCTAAATATGAATTTAAATAGTGATATTAAATTGAATAAAGAAAATTTTGAATTAAATATAAATGAAGAAAAAATTATTAGAAAAGTTTTTGAATGGCCAAAAATAATCGAATCTGCATCAAAAAAGTACGACCTTCATAAAATTCCATTTTATTTATATGATTTATCAACTTTATTTCATGCTTATTGGAGTAAAGGAAATGAAGATAAAAATTATAAATTTATTGAAGACGGCCAAATAAAAAGAATTGAAATTTTAGCAATTATAAACTTGGTTGCTATTGTTATTCAAAATGGAATGAAAATTTTAGGAGTTTCTTTGCCAAAAAAAATGTAATGTATAGAGTTTTAAATATATTATTAACAATATTAATATTAATTTTTTCTTTTAATATTTATAAATATTACTCTTCAAACAAATACTTAAAAGCGAAAGATTATACTCGTACTAATATTGAACAAATTATAAATAATAAAACTCTTGATTTACCAATTTTAACCGATGATACAAATAATGTTATTGAATTTAATGATACTTTTTCTAAGGAAGTAATTAATGATAAACCAAGAAGTTTTTGGAATTTATTAAAATCAAAATGAAAAAAAAAGCAATAATAATAAGCATAAAGGGACACAAATTAAGCAATAAAGAAAAATTATTATTTGCTAAAGAAAATCCTTGGGGATTAATTCTATTTAAAAGAAATATAAAATCCTTAAGTCAGATTAAATTATTAATTAAAAAAATTAAAAAATTAACCAAAGATAAGAATTTTCCAATTTTAATTGATGAAGAAGGTGCTACTGTGACTAGACTTAGAGATATAATTAACCATAATTTTTCTGCAAATTATTTTGGAAATCTATATTTGTTAAATAGTAAAATAAGCATTCATTTATATAAAAGATACTTAAATTCGCTTTGTAAAATTTTAAGAAATATCGGGATAAGTTTTAACACAATTCCTGTTCTTGATGTTTTAAGAGAAAGTACTAGCGTGGTTATAGGTAATAGAAGCTTTTCAAATAAAAGAGATATTGTAAAAAAACTAGGTAAAATAACAGTTGATCAATGTCATATTAATAAAATTATTTCTGTTATAAAACATATCCCAGGTCATGGATGCGCTACTTCTGATAGTCATTTTAAAATACCTAAAGTTAACTCAAGTAATACTATATTAAATAAGGTTGATTTTTATCCCTTTAAATCCAACCCAGCAAAAATAGCAATGACGGCCCACGTACTTTATAAAAAAATAGATGCAAAAAATGTTGCAACCTTTTCAAAAAAAATAATTAAGGATGTAATCAGAAAAAAAATTGGTTTTAGAGGAATTTTGATGTCTGATGATATTTCTATGAAAGCCTTAAAATACGACTTAGTAACTAATGCTAAAAAATCATTAGATTCCGGTTGCAACTTAGTCCTATATTGTTCTGGTAATATTTATGACAACTTTAAATTGATTAAATCAGTTCCTTATATTGATAAATTTACCTCAAAAAAAACTTCAGAAATTTATAAAATTTTAAGGTAAAATTAATTATGGAATCAAATAATACAAATCAAATATCCATTAATATTCCTAATTATAGTGGACCGTTAGATGTTCTTCTTGATTTAGCGAAAACACAAAAAGTTGACTTAGAAAAAATTTCTATAACTAAATTAGCTGATCAATTTTTAGAATATATTAAACAAAATGAAAATTTAAATTTAGAAACAGCGTCAGAGTTTTTATTAATGGCTACATGGCTTGCTTATTTAAAATCTAAATTATTACTGCCCGAAGATGAGGATGATGATTTTAAAGCTTTAGAAGTTGCTGAAAAATTAAAATTACAGTTAAAGAAATTAGAATTAATAAGAATTTTATCAGACCAAATGTTACAAAAAAAAAGACTAGGTGTACATATTTTTACAAGAGGAATGAAAGGAGGCATTAGATCTATTAATACACCTGTTTATGATGTTTCACTTTATGAATTATTAAAAACTTATTCTAGCGTACAAATGCAGAAGACTTTTCAAAATATAACTATTCCAAAATTACCAGTTTTTACAACAGAAGAGGGCATTAAACATATTAGAAAAAACTTGAATAAGATTATTGACTGGAAAGACATCAAAGAATTAATACCTAGTTTCTATTACAAAAATAAGATGACTAAAACTGGTATTGCAGGAATTTTTGCCGCTAGTTTAGAATTAACAAAAGAAGGTATTGTGAAGGTGTCTCAGAAAAAAATATTTGATAAATTGATGATTAAAAAATACTAACATGACTAACAGAAAAAAAGATAATATAATAAGCTTTCCATCTCAACCGTCAAAATTGGAACGACAAATCGAAGCTATTTTGTTTGCTGCTTCTGAACCTCTTGATTTAGAAACAATTGAAAAAAGAGTCAAGACAACTATTAATATCAAAAAAATTCTGGAAAAAATAAAAGATTTATACAAAAATAGAGGAATTAATTTAGTCTGTATCAAAAGCAAATGGTCTTTTAGAACTGCTGAAGATTTATCTAAATTAATGTCACTTCAGAAATCTACTCAAAAAAAATTATCAAAAGCAACAATAGAGACTTTATCAATTATAGTTTATCATCAACCTGTCACTAGATCTGAAATAGAAGAGATTAGAGGTGTATCTTTTGCATCAAATACATTAGAGATTTTATTAGAATTAAACTGGGTTAGACCTGCTGGAAGAAAAGATGTTCTAGGTAAACCAATACAGTATGCAACTACAGAGAATTTTTTAAATCATTTTAATATTCAGAAATTATCTGATTTACCAACTGTAGACGAACTTGGTTCTGCAGGGCTTATTGATACATCAAGTATAGATAAGTCAATTTTTGGAACTGGGAAATTCTTCAAAGAACAATCAATAAATGAGAAAGAAAATAATATTTATAAGGATATTGACGAAGCTATAGAAAAAGCTCCGGAAGAAGAAAAATAAACATATTTATTTAACTTAAATTATTGTATATAATAAGTAATTATGGGCGTTAGTTTCTGGCAAATTGCTGTAGTTGTAGTTCTAGTTGTTTTACTTTTTGGGAGAGGTAAAATTTCTAGTTTAATGGGTGACGTTGCTAAAGGAATTAAAAGCTTCAAGAAGGGCATGAGCGATGATAGTTCTTCAAATAGTGATAGCTCAAACAATAATTCAGATAATTCTAATTCCGATAACAAATAACCCAATATGCCTCAAATTGGTTGGTTAGAGATTTTAGCGATAGTTGTTATTGCTATTTTAGTTTTAGGTCCAAAAGAATTTCCGATAGCCTTAAAGAAGATTGGTTCCTATTTTGGAAAACTTAAAAATACATTAAGTAATTTTCAAAGAGAAGTATCATCTGCTACAAAAGATATTGATCTAGATGAAATTTCTATTGAAAATGATAAAAAAAAGAAAATAAAAAAGATAGATGAGTGATAGCAATTCATTTACTAGTCATTTTATTGAACTTCGATCTAGATTAGTTAAATCAATAATATTAATTTTTATATTATTTATCGTTTCATATATTTTTGCAGAACAAATCTATTCATTTTTAGTTGAGCCATATGCTAATGCTGTAAAAAACGATCAAATTTCAAGACGTTTAATTTTTACAGCCTTACATGAAACATTTATTACATATATAAAAGTAGCTTTTTTTGCTGCAATTTTTATAGGCAGTCCTGTTTTGTTAATCCAAATTTATAAATTTATTGCACCAGGATTATATAAAAATGAAAAAAAAGCTTTATTACCATATTTAATATCAACTCCAATTCTTTTTTTATTAGGTGGAGTATTAGTTTATTATCTAGTTATGCCCCTAGCTATAAATTTTTTTTTATCATTTGAAACAGTTGGATCAAGCTCTAGCCTTCCAATCCAGTTAGAAGCTAAAGTAAACGAATACCTTTCATTAATAATGAGGTTAATTTTTGCTTTTGGAATCAGTTTTCAATTACCAATACTATTAAATTTATTAGCAAGAATAGGTGTAGTTAATTCTGATTATTTAAAAAGAACAAGAAGATATGTAATAGTAATAATTTTTGCCGTGGCAGCTATTTTAACACCACCAGATCCTATCACACAAGTTGGACTGGCTATACCTTTGTTATTACTTTACGAGTTGTCTATAATTACAGTCAAATTTACAGAAAAGAAAAAAGAAAAAGAAAATTTAAAAGATGCATAATATCAAAGATTTAAGAAAAAGTTTAGATAATTTCAAAAAGAAATTCAAAGAGAGGAACTTTGAATTTAATGTAGATGAATTTAGCAAACTAGATGAATTAAATAGAAAGTTAATTAATGATAAAGAAAAACTTGAACAAGAAAAAAAGGCTTTATCAAAATCTAAGGATAGTTCAAATTTTGATAAATCAAAAAAAATTTCTGGCGAAATTTCAATCCTTTCAAAAAAACAATTTGAAGTTCAAAATAAATTAAATCAGATTCTTTTCTATCTTCCAAACATAGCTCTTGAATCAGTTCCAGTTGGTAAAGATGAAAAATTTAATACATTAATAAAAAAAGTTGGAAAGATTAAAGATTTTCCTTTTAAAATTAAATCTCATGTTGATATAGGCTCAAAAAACAATAATATAGATTTTGATACTTCTATTAGATTAACTGGCTCAAGATTTGTTGTATTAAGAGACAAGCTTGCTTTACTTGAGAGAGCTTTAATTAATTTTATGCTGGATACTCACACTAATGAATTTAAATATACTGAAATTTCGCCACCATTAATTGTAAATGAAGATGTTATGTTTGGTACCGGACAATTGCCTAAGTTTGAAGAAGATCAATTTGAGATAAAATTTGATACTTCTGATCAAAGAAAATTTTTAATACCAACTGCAGAAGTAGTTTTAACAAATTTAATTAGGAAATCTACTATTGATAAGAATCAACTACCTCAAAGATTTGTCGCTTCAACACCTTGTTTCAGAAAAGAGGCTGGTAGTTATGGCAAGGATACAAAGGGCATGATTAGACAGCATCAATTTTATAAAGTTGAACTTGTAAGTATTGTTGAACCAAGTAAATGTTTAGTAGAACTTGAACGTATGTTGAGTTGTGCTGAAGATATTTTATTAAAACTTGATATTCCTTACCAAGTAATTTTACTTTCTTCTGGCGACATGGGATTTAGTGCACAGAAAACATTCGACATTGAAGCATGGGTGCCATCTGAAAAAAAATATAGAGAAATATCTAGCTGTTCATCATGTGGAACATTTCAGGCTAGACGAATGGGTGCAAAATATAAATCTGATAGCGGAAATGAATTTGTTGCTACTCTTAATGGATCTGGCCTAGCTGTTGGCAGGCTTATGATAGCTTTGTTGGAAAATAATCAAAATGAAGATGGATCTGTAAATATCCCGAATGTATTAAAAAAATATATGAATAATTTAGATAAAATTTTATTATAATTCACTTGTTTCTATAACTCTTTTCATATAATTGTGTTTCCATGAGTGGACAAGGAATATCACAATTTATACCTTTAATATTAATCTTTATTATTTTTTATTTTTTTTTAATAAGACCCCAACAAAAAAGAGTTAAAGATCATAGAGTTATGGTTGAATCTTTAAAAAGAGGCGATGAAGTTATAACTTCAGGTGGAATAATAGGAACTGTAGAACGTGTGTTGGAAGACGATCGGATCGAAGTACTAATTGGAGAAAATACAAAAGTTCATATAATCAGATCTACAATTACCAGTTTACTTACAAAAGAAGAAATTAAAAAATAATTCTTTTTCGTGTTAAATTTCACCAAAATAAATATTTTTATAATTTATATTATATTTTTTATTTTAGCTTTATTTTCATTTTTAAATTTTCAAAATAACGACAACCAATTAATTAATAAAAAAATTAATTTAGGCCTAGATCTTCAAGGTGGCTCATATCTTTTATTAGAAATAAATTCTGAAGCTTTAGTACAAGAAAAAATACAAGGTAAGGTAATACCAATTAAAAAAATACTTAAAGATAATAGCATAAATTACTCTAACTTTAAGATTAATGATCAAACTTTAACCTTAAATATTAGTGATGTTAATAAATTTGATTTTTTATTTTATTCGAAAAAAGATAATATAATTAATCCTTACTTGGAAAACTATAGATCATTTGAATTAGAATACAAAATATTAGAAAATGATAAAATAGAAATATCATTCTCTAAATTTGGCTTACTTACTATAAATAACTCTGCTCTCAAACAGTCAATTGAAATAGTAAGAAGAAGAATTGATGATGTGGGTACTAAAGAGCCAACCATCCTTCAACGTGGAGCAAAAAGAATACTAGTTGAGTTACCCGGTCTAAAAGATCCAGAAAGAATAAAGGCTCTTTTAGGAAAAACAGCTCAATTAAATTTTAGATTAGTTAGTGAAAATAGTGAATTTGGTACTGATGTACTAGTTTCAGAGAATGGTGAAAAATTAAATGTAAGTAAAAGAATAATTATGAGTGGAGAAAATTTAATTGATGCACAACCAAATATTAATAATCAAAATAGTGAGCCAACAGTGTCATTTACTTTAGATAGATTAGGGGCTCAAAAATTTGGAAGAGCCACTAAAGATAATGTTGGAAAAAGATTAGCAATTATTTTAGATGGTGAGATAGTAAGCGCACCAAACATCAATGAACCAATAACTTCAGGCAGCGGCATGATTTCTGGAAACTTTACTTTTCAAGAAGCTACTGATTTATCTTTATTACTACGATCAGGTGCTTTGCCTACACCACTGACTGTAGTTGAGGAGAGAACTGTAGGGCCAGATTTAGGAGAAGACTCAATTAATTCTGGTGTCACATCATTAATAATTGGTTTTATATTGGTAATTTTGTTCATGCTTTATAAATATAAAATTTTTGGTTTAATTGCCAACACTGCATTAATAGCTAATTTACTGATGCTGATTGGAATTTTAACAATTCTAGAAGCAACTTTAACTCTGCCTGGAATAGCAGGAATTATATTAACTGTAGGAATGGCAGTAGATGCTAACGTCTTAATATTTGAAAGAATTAAAGAAGAATTAAAAACAGAAAAATCCGCAATTCATGCTTTTGACACAGGTTATTCTAAAGCAAAAATTACAGTGTTAGATGCTAATATTACAACTTTAATTGCCGCTGTTATATTATTTGCGTTTGGTTCAGGACCAGTCAAAGGCTTTGCTATCACTTTAGGAATAGGAATTATAACCACATTATTTACTGCATATTTTTTAGCACGACATTTAACATCTTTAGTAGTTTTACATAAAAAAGATAAAGAAATTAAAATATAATGGATAATAAGTTTAACTTTTCTTCAAAATTTAGATTGGCAAATATTTTTTCATTAATTTTATTTGGGTTAAGCGCTTTTTTTATACTCTTTAAAGGGTTGAATTATGGCATTGATTTTAAAGGCGGTACACTAATTGAATTAAGATCTAGCAACACCGATGCATCATCAATTAGATCTACACTAAATAATATGGATTTAGGTGATGTAAATGTAAAAAAATTTGGCCAGGAAGGAGACTATCTAATCAAAGTGGAGCAAAAAGAAAGTAATGACAATAAAATAATTCCTCAAATTAAAAAAAAATTAGCTGATAATTTAAATACTGAAATTAATTTTAGAAGAGTTGAAAATGTTGGCCCCAAGGTAAGTGCAGAATTATTACAGTCTGGCATAATAGCTATTTCTCTTTCTTTAGCTGCGATGCTGTTTTATATTTGGATTAGATTTGAATGGCAATTTAGTGTTGGATCAATTATTGCTTTATTTCATGATGTTATAATCACTTTAGGAATTTTTTCTATTTTATCACTAGAGATTAACCTTTCAATAATTGCTGCTGTTTTAACCATCGTTGGCTATTCAATGAATGACACAGTAGTCATTTACGATCGTATTAGAGAAAACTTAAATAAATATAATAGACTTAATATTAGTGAAATTGCCAACTTATCCATTAACAACACTTTAGCGAGAACAATAATAACTTCTGTAACGACTTTATTAGCACTACTATCTATATTTATTTTAGGTGGAGAAATTTTAAGAGGTTTTTCTTTTGCAATGATTTTAGGTGTAATAATAGGAACTTATTCTTCTATATTTGTAGCTTCACCAATATTAAAATATTTCAAAGTTTCTTATAAAACTCTTGAAAAAGAAGATGAAAAAATAGTTCCTTAATTAATAGAGGTTTTGTGCAGCTACCATAGTCAATAACATAGGTAGTGATAGTAGTGTGTTTGTTCTTGAAAATAACATTGCAGTTTTAGCTGATGCCGCCTTTATCTCTGGAGTACTCTCAACCATACCAAGTGCTCTTTTTTGATTTGGCCAGATAACAAACCATACATTATAAGCCATGATTATTCCTAACCACATTCCAATTCCAATTGCTGTGTTTTTTCCGTATGAACCATCTAAACCTAGTGTCATTGATTGGTGTAAATAACCATTTAGCCATGCAAGAATTAGTCCAGATAAAACAGTAAATGCAGCAGCCCATCTAAAATAGAATAGTGCCGCAGGTGCAATCACTTTACCTATAGCAGGTTTTTGTTCATCTGGAATTTTTGACATGTTTGGTATTTGAACAAAATTAAAATACCACAATAATCCGATCCACATTATAGCAACGATTACATGAATGTATCTTGCTAACCAACTCCAAAACGTTCTATCAAAAGCAAACCCTTCTCCAAAGAAGTGCAATCCCAAAATTAATAGAATTGCTAAAGCTAAAGAGTAATGAATTGTTCTTGATAAAGATTGTAGAATCGAAGTCATATTATTTTTATAACATATATTTATGAATTTAAGCAGTTTTTTTCATAGAAGTTGAACCTAAAAGCTCTTTAATAAAATTACCTGTATAACTTTTTGCAACTTGAGATACTTTTTCTGGTGTACCTTCAGCAATGATTTCTCCACCATTTATACCTCCTTCAGGACCCATATCTATAATATGATCTGCTGTTTTAATAACATCTAAATTGTGTTCTATAACAACAACGGTATTTCCAGTATTTGCAAAAGCTTGAAGAATTTCCAGTAATTTTTTTATATCATGTGAATGTAATCCAGTAGTTGGTTCGTCTAAAATATACAGAGTCCTACCAGTCGGTCTTTTTGATAATTCTTTAGCTAATTTAATTCTTTGAGCCTCACCACCAGATAGCGTTGTCGCTTGTTGACCTATTTTCATATATCCCAAACCAACGTGTTTAAGAGTAATTAATTTTGACCTAATAGTTTGAATATTTTCAAAAAAATCACAACCCTCATCAACTGTCATGTTAAGTACATCTGCAATATTTTTATTTTTAAATCTAATTTCCAATGTTTCTCTATTGTATCTAGCACCTTTACAAGTATCGCATGGAATAAATACATCTGGAAGGAAATGCATTTCGTAAGTAATAACACCATCACCTTCACAGGTCTCACATCTACCTCCTTTTACATTGAAAGAATAACGACCAACTTTATAACCTCTTGCTTTTGATTCTGGTAAAGCAGCAAACCATTCCCTTATTGGCCCAAAAGCTCCTGTATAAGTTGCTGGGTTTGATCTAGGTGTTCTACCAATTGGCGATTGATCTATATCAATAATTTTGTCAATTAATTCAGTGCCTTTAAATCCTGTAAACGCTTTTGGAACTTTTCGACTTTTATTTTTATTAAGCATTAAATTAAATGCATTATAAAGAGTATGTAATATTAAAGTTGATTTACCGCTCCCAGATACACCAGTTACACATGTGAAAGTTCCTATAGGTATTTTTAAATGAACTTTTTTTAAATTATTGCCGGTGGCACCACTAATTTCTATAAACCTACCATTTTTGGCTGTCCTTCTTTTTCTTGGAACAGGTATAAATTTTTTACCAGATAAATAATTGCC
>MDSY01074450.1_pt1 | contig 12867 bp, 10 predicted proteins | sample 811131 | NCBI WGS metagenome assembly MDSY01 (sample SAMN05326643, study PRJNA326480) | marine metagenome | isolation source: seawater | place: Atlantic Ocean: South West | collected 2010
ACTCTTGTATGCAGCCTCACCAACACGCTTAACCATAGACGTTAGCATAGTGCCAGGTTGTAGGTGATTTTGGTTAGAGTCTACACCGATAGCCCACTTACCAGCATCAGCGGCAGCTTGGTAAACACCAAAACCAGTTCCACCAGCTGCAGCAAATACTACGTCGGCGCCGGCTTCAATTTGGCTACGAGTTAGTTCGCCACCCTTGGAAGGGTTGCCAAATGCAGCTGGAGTAGAACCTGTCATGTTATGAATTACTTTAATGTTGGCATTGATGTGTTTAGCACCCTGCTCGTAACCACAACCAAACCGACTAATTAGAGGAATGTCCATACCGCCAACAAAACCAATCATGCCAGTTTCAGACTTCATCGCTGCTAAAGCTCCTACTAGAAAAGAACCTTCGTGCTCTTTAAAGACAACGTTCTGCACGTTAGCTTCAGGCACAACCATGTCGATCAGGGTGAACTTAGTATCTGGATATGCTTGGGCTGCAGCGCTTACCGCGTTAGCTTGGGCAAAACCTACCGCAACGATGGGCTGTTGCCGCGCTTAGCAAGCTTCTTAAGGCCTTGCTCAACTTGAGCTTCGTTAGTAGGTTCTACTTCACGAACACTAATACCAGTGTCGGCTGTAAAACGTTTAACACCGTTATAAACTGCTTCGTTAAATGACTTATCGAACTTACCAGCCTTGTCATAGACAACAGCTGGCTTAACGTCTGCTTGAGCAGCGGTTGCCGTTAATACAACTGCGCCTGCAGCAATAGCCATAGTTATTTTATTTAACTTCATTAGGTTCTCCTAGGTTTACTTTTATCGGCTTAAGCCGTTTTCTTCTTTTAAATTAGTCGCCATACGGCGTCCAAATATTTTTCACTTGCGTGGCTTGACGTAAAAACTCCAAACCCTCGCCTTGCAAAGGATCAAGCCAATCTCGATCCATTTCTAAATGAGTCCACATGCACTTTAAGTCTGCAACACTGGCCTGCTCTGCGTGCTTGTTGGTAGTTATATCTGCCCAGCACCACATGGCACCTACTTCAGCATGTCCTGCTAAATGGTTAGACAAATCTGCCCTAGGGCCAGCCAAGATGTTAACAACTCCAGCAGGAATGTCGGAAGTTTCCAGCACTTGCACAAGTTCTAGGGCAATACTTGGATAGCGTTCACTCGCTACTAGTACTACTCGATTACCCATGGCAATGGCCGGAGCAATAATTGCAAGCGCAGAAATAAGCGGCTGCTGTGTTGGCGCTATTAAACCGATCACGCCCACGGCCTCAGGTAAAGCTAAGGTCACGCCACGATAAGGTGCATTATGCACGGCACCGTCGTATTTGTCTGCCCAGGCCGCATAAGTAAATAGGCAAGAAATAGCAGAATCAAACTCTTTTTGAGCTTGATTCAGGCTATAGCCACAAACTTTTTGTAACCGCTCAAGCCATTCATTTTGCCTTTGTGACAGGTTTTCTGCTAAAAAGTAAATCACCTGAGCACGCCCATGAGCAGTTTGCTGGGTCCACGATGATGCTTTTAAGGCGGCCGATACTCCATTGCGTATATCCTTACGACCAGCAATGCCTACCACAGCAGCCACACTACCATCGTGATTGTAACAGGCTTGGCTGTGACCAGAATCTGGCCGTGTCTGTTTACCCGCTATATAGAATTTTAAAGTGCGGTCTAAGCAAAGGTCAATGGAAGAGCTATTAGCTATAGGTAGCGCAGCTTCAGAATTAGCTGCTGGTTCAGGTAACATGGGCATCGCAGTTAAGTTAGCGGGTGCTAGGTATTTATACAACCCTTCCTTACCACCCTCTCGGCCAAAACCTGACTCCTTAACACCGCCAAACCCACAAGATGCATCAAACTGATTATGGTTATTGATCCAAACCACACCCGCTTCAATTTTAGGCGCCACATCCATGGCACGATTAATGTTTTCGCTCCAAACACTAGCAGCTAGACCATAGCGGCTGTTGTTAGCCAAAGACACTGCTTCAGCTTGAGTGCGAAAAGTCATCGAAACCAGTACCGGGCCAAATATTTCTTCTAGCACCAAAGGATGGCTTGAATCAACGTCTGTTACTAATGTGGGTGGATAATAGTTGTCAGGGGCATTGTCAGACTGCGCTTGAAATAGCTCACCACCGGCTTGCATACCTTGGGTCACTAACCGGCTCACGCGGTTAAATTGCTGCTGGCTTACTAAACTGCCCACATCGATAGACTTGTCTAGTGGAGAGCCTGTGCGTAGCTGCTGCATGCGTAGTTTTAACTTGGCGTGCAATTGCTGAGCTACCGGTGCTTGTACCAATAGTCGTGAACCCGCACAGCACACCTCACCCTGGTTAAACCAAATAGAGTCTACTAGGCCTTCAACTGTGGCATCTAAATCGGCATCTTCGAATACAATAAAGGCAGATTTTCCACCCAATTCTAAGGTTAGTTTTTTGCCTTGCCCTGCCGTAGCTAGTCGAATGGCACGGCCTACAGCTGTCGATCCTGTGAAGGCAACTTTGTCTACCCCTTGATGGGCCGAAAGGGCTGCACCCGTTTTTCCCGCACCATTAATAATGTTAACCACGCCTGCTGGCACGCCTGACTCATGGCAAAGTTGAGCGAACAACATTGCCGTTAAGGGAGTTTGTTCGGCTGGTTTAATAACAATGGCATTACCCATAGCAATTGCAGGAGCTACTTTCCAAGCTAGCATTAATAAGGGGAAGTTCCACGGAATAATTTGAGCAGCCACACCCACTGGCCTATGATGTGGAAACTCTTGATCTTGTAATTTCGCCCATCCAGCGTGGTGATAAAAGTGACGAATGGCAAGAGGAATGTCCGCATCTCTACTTTCACGGATAGGCTTACCATTGTCTAGGGTTTCTAACACCGCTGCTAACCGAGCATGCTTTTGTAGGTTACGCGCCAACGCATAAAGTACTTTTGCACGGCCCAACCCACCCAAAGCCTGCCAACTTGGTTGGGCTGCACGAGCACTAGCTATGGCCATATCTATCTGTTCGCTAGTAGCTACTTCGATCTGCACCAGACGCTCTTCGGTGGCTGGGTTATAGACGTCAATTAGTTCAGCATCTGCCTGGCTAATAAAAGCACCATTGACATAGTGACCAAAACGGTGATTGTTTTCTTGCAGCCAAGCTCGCGCCTCACTATCACTTTCTAGGGCTTGACTGTAGTTAAGTTGCTCAAAATCTTGGGATAATGTCATCTTGGTCATCGTTGTATTTGTCATAGTGGTCATCATAAAATCCTATGCCTGGTTTACGCCAAAGCGTGTCGATAAGCTGCAGAGTAATAGCCACTGTCATAATGATCTAACTGACGCTCAATATCACCCAGCAAACTGGAGGCACCAAATCGAAAAAAATCTGATTCTAACCACCGACGACCCAATTCTTCTTGCATCATGGTCATATAGAGCAGCGCAGTTTTGCTGTCGCTAACACCACCCGCCGGCTTAAAACCAATATACACACCAGTCAGCTGGTGGTACTCGCGAATCATACGCACCATCACCAAACTGACAGGCAAGGTAGCATTTTCTGTTTCTTTGCCGGTAGAAGTTTTAATGAAGTCCGCCCCTGCCATCATACAAACCATGGATGCTTTAGCAACATTGGCCAAATGGCCTAGTTCGCCAGTGGCTAAAATAGTTTTTAAGTGGGCTGCACCACAGGCTTTGCGGAATGATTTAACTTCATCGTATAACGCTTGCCAATTACCTTCCAGCACATGCCTGCGACTTATAACAATATCAATTTCATCAGCACCAGCTGCCACTGAATATTCGATTTCAGCAATACGTAATGGCAGTGGCGATAAACCTGCGGGAAACCCGGTAGAAACAGCAGCTAAATGAATACCTGTGCCTTTAAGACTTACGTGAGCGGCATCAAGCATTTCGTGGTACACACACACAGCAGCAGTCGATAGATTGAGAGACTCAATACCTAAACGCTGCTGTAAATCTGTACCCACAGGTTTTTTTGCTTTACTACACAAACGTTTCACACGGTCTTGCGTATCGTCACCTGACAAGGTGGTAAGGTCGATTAGGCTAATGGCTTTAAGTAACCAAGCCGCCTGCTGTTGCTTTTTGATACTGCGCCTTGCGCCATAACTGGCACAACGCCGCTCGACAGCACTTTTATTAACCCGTATTTTATCAAGCTGTTGTAAATCTAACGCCATACCCGGATTACGCACCAGGTTAGCATATTCGATTATATTGCTAGACTCATCAGTAGCTTTAACCAAGCTAATTGGCACTTGTCCTGATTTTTGTCCAGGCATTTGTCCAGATATTTGTGAAGGCACTTGTGTTGCCATTTACTTAAACTCCATGAGGGAAACCATTTTTTCAGCAGTCACTTCATCCATTACTAGGTCTGTGACTAAACCAGAGCGTAACGCCCCAAGCAATGCCTGTTCCTTGCCAAGGCCACCAGCCACTACCACTACTCGCTTACCCGCCATTTCTGCCGCTTTAATACCCAAACCATGGCCGTTGAGTGGATGATCCACCAACTTGCCCATAATGTCGTAAAAACTACCTATCAAATCACACACAGCGCCAGCTGATCTCAACTGTTCCAGATCGTTGTCTGTCACTAAACCTACACTATGTAGGTAATGATTGGTTTTAAGACCTCCCACACCTACCGCGTACAAGGTCGCATTGCGCGCCAAGTTTAAACTAAACTGCACACTGGCCTGAGCCATCAACATTTCATGTTCTTGGTCATTACGGGCCAAGTATGGCACCGGCATAAAATAGCCTTCACCACCGGTGCGCTCAACAAATTGTTGTACTACATCTAGCCGGTTGGCCGAGAATTTACGGGTAAAACTACCAGACACAGATGCAAAGGTGAGGTCTGAACGGTTTATTTTGGGTAGTTTTTCTGCCAAAGCAGACAGCGAACGGCCCTTGCCAATACCTACGCAGGAAGAGACCGGTAATTGATTAAGAATATTATAAAAAAATCGTGCAGCACCCACTCCAACCTCGTTAAAACTGGCCTCACTGTCTTCTGCATTACTATGGTCTGAAGGGGCAATTAAACAGGAGCTTAGGCTAAATTTTTTCGCCAATTGCTCTTCTAGGGCAACACAACGAGCGGGTTCACCTTCAATAAAGATCTTAACCATGCCTTGTTGTTGAGCAAGTTGTATCAGCCGATGAGCCTTCACAGGCGATACATTCAGACGTTTAGCCACTTCACCTTGAGTGTAACCACCGATAAACGACAGCCAAGCAGCCCGTGTGGCCAAGTCTAACTGCTGTGCATCCACTTGTTGTTTTGGGTATTTAGCATTCATAATGAAAAATATTACACCAAGTGAAAAATTTATACCATTATTTTATTCACACTTAATACCACCTTTGCCTAAGCGCGCCTCAACTAACCTTACCCATAGGCTTGCGCCAATGGGGATTAAAGCATCATTAAAGTCATAACTTGGGTTATGTAAGGTACAAGGTCCCATACCATGCCCTAAGTCACGGTGATCGCCATCACCATTACCTAAGGCAAAATAACACCCTGGTTTTTCTTGTAAAAAGAAACTAAAGTCCTCAGACCCCATGGTTGGAGTAAAGTTAACCACCTGATCTTCTCCCAACAAACTTTCCGCAACCTCACGCATGTATTGTGCTTGAGAGGCATGGTTAATGGTGGCAGGGTAGGCCCTTTCAAACATAAACTGGCCTTCATAATCAAACGCTGAACATAAATCTTGAGAAATCTTTGCCATACGTTGTTCAACAGTTTGTAACGTTTCCTCAGAGAAGCAACGCACAGTACCTTCGATCACACAATCATCAGCGATGATATTAGTGGCCTCTCCACAGTGTATTTTGGTGACCGACAACACCACAGATTCCAATGGATTAACATTACGAGTCACAATAGACTGCAACCCCTGCACCAGCTGGCAGGCCACCAACAAGGGGTCTGCTCCCAGTTGTGGCATTGCGGCATGAGCACCCTTACCCACCACTTTAATTTTAAACTCACTGGCAGAAGCCATCATAGCTCCCGCTACTATTCCCACCGTACCTTGAGGGTAACCTGGCCAATTGTGATAGCCATAAATTTCATCAATCAAGAAACGTTCAAACAAGCCATCGTTAATCATGGCTTTAGCCCCTGCACCACCTTCTTCTGCTGGCTGGAAAATTACATACACCGTGCCCGCAAAATCACGGTGTTTTGATAGGTGGTTTGCAGCACAAAGTAGCGTAGCTGTGTGCCCGTCGTGGCCACAGGCATGCATCTTGCCGGCATACTTGCTCACATGGTCAAACTGGTTATATTCTTGTAACGGTAAAGCGTCCATGTCTGCCCTAAGGGCAATACCTGCTCCAGCTGCATGACCTTTAATAACACCTACAACGCCCGTGACACCGATACCTTTATGTACTTCAATGCCCATGGCAGTGAGCTGATCAGCTACTATTTTTGCAGTGCGATGTTCAGTGTAACTTAATTCAGGGTGGGCATGGATATCGCGACGAATGGCTTTAAAGGTTTCAGCTTCAGCAACGATTGGAGCAAGCAGTGTCATATATAGTACCAAATTATTAACTTGATCTAAGATCAAGTTATCGATTGTTAAATACGCCTTGGCCACTACCCAGCCAATAATTTCTACTTCACGGTAATGAACCTTAAAGAGCTCACTAAAAAGTGCAATGGCAGCATAGCCTAATTGACGGACGACTAGTCAACACTAGACCATTGCTTTAGGTGAGCACGATAGCTTAATAACTCACCAAATGAGTTGCGTCAAAAGGTATAACTCTTTAAGTTAAGCCACCAATATAGCTCATCTAGTCGCGTTTTTGCTCCAGCACCGCTAAACTCCTTCTCAAGACCTTGAGTTGAAGCTCAGTTGTAAACAACTTGAAGCTGACCCAAACTATAATTTGATTTATTTAGGAAATATTATGACCTGTGTATTTGTTCAAATTCGTTGCAACCCTTGTAAAGCCTACGCCGTAGCTGATGCTATTTATGAACGTGAAATTGCCTCTGAGTTATATTCTACCAGCGGCGATTATGACTTATTAATGAAGCTTTACATCCCTTCAGATGCAGACGTAGGTAAGTATATTAATGACAATTTGTTAACCATAGAAGGTATTTCACGGTCATTGACCACCCTAACCTTTAAAGCCTTCTAATTATGCCTCCAGCACCCAATGCTTTACCTATTGATGAGGTGCTTCCAGAGCTGTGTGAGCGGCTAGAAAAAGGCCATGAAGTGGTTCTTATTGCGCCTCCAGGAGCTGGCAAAACAACCCGTGTACCATTAACAATACTTAAAGCGTTATGGCTGGGCCAGCAAAAAATACTGCTCATTGAACCACGCCGCATTGCCACCTTGGCCACAGCACACTTTTTAGCCCAAAGTCTTGGGCAAGCTTGCGGCCATACTGTGGGTTACCGCATGCGTTTGGACACCAAAGTAAGTGCCCATACACGTATTGAGGTAATAACCCATGGCGTTTTGCTGCGCATGCTACAACAAGACCCAAGCCTTGAAGGTATCGGCGCAGTTATCTTTGATGAGTTTCACGAGCGTAGCTTAGACGGCGATTTAAGTTTAGCCATGTGTTTGCAGGGCCGCGAGCTACTGCGAGACGAGCAGCCACTAAAACTGATCATAATGTCTGCCACTATGGACGCTCAAAGTGTAAGCCAGTTACTGGATAACGCTCCCATTGTCATCAGCCAAGGTCGCCAGTTCCCAGTGACCACACTACAAGTATGCCCTGCACCAAGCCGTGGGCAGCTCTATAACACGCTCTATGACACAGTAGCCCAAGCTTTGACCAACCATCAAGGTAGCCTTCTGGTGTTTTTACCAGGTCGTGGAGAAATTAATCGCGCTCACAATCAATTGGTTAGCCTTTGCACACCACAAATTAAAATATGCCCTCTCTACGGGGATCTACCCATGGAGCAGCAACAGCACGCTATTAGCCCAGCTGCTTGCGGCCAACGTAAAATTGTTCTAGCCACAAACATTGCTGAAACCAGCCTGACTATAGAAGGCATCGACTGTGTCATTAACTTAGGGCTATCGCGCCAAATGGCCTATGACACCCGTACTGGCCTAAGCCGCTTGCAAACAGTGAAAGTGTCACGTGCCCAAGCTACTCAACGTGCTGGCCGTGCGGGGCGCCTAAGCGCAGGCACGTGTTATCGTTTGTGGAGTGACGCAGAACATCAAGGCCTTGCACCTCACGCTACCGTAGAAATAAAACAAACAGACTTAACCCACCTATGTCTGCAGCTATACGCCTTTGGCTGTTCTGACCCGAGTGAGATGCAGTGGCTGGACCAACCACCAGCAGGCCCATGGCACAAGGCCCAACAATTACTATTGGAACTAGGCGCACTAGGTAGGGCTAAGCCTCAAGCCAAGGAGTTGGTCATTACTGCCCATGGGCAACGTATTAATCAATTACCTCTAACCCCTCGCTTAGGCCATTTATTGGTGATTGCGCAACGTTATAACGCCTTATTTCTAGGCTGTCAGTTAGTGGCGCTACTGAGTGAAAAAGATCCACTAGCAACTAACACACACAACAACTATGATTTGATGCTTAGGGTAAACTGGCTCAATAGCACCAAGCCTGCCCCAGCTAATTTAGTGGGCCTACACCAACGGATCACTAAACAAGCTAAACGTCTATTTGGGCAGATGCCCACCAACTTTAGCCCATCAATTTGCCATCAGTACAATGCCAACCAATTGGCTGCTATTTTAGTGGCCCATGCTTGGCCCGAACGTATTGCCCAACAAACGTCAGACCCCAAACAATACAAGTTAGCCAACGGTAAACGTGTGACTTGTCAGCAATCCAGTGTAGGGGCTGAATGGCTAGCCGTTGCCAGCACCATCGGTTTTGAGAGCAAAGCAGGCGACAACACACAGCGCCTGTGTCTGGCGGCAGACTTACCTTTTAGTTTGTTTTTAGAGCCATTAAAGCACCTCACACAAGAACACACCCACATATACTGGCATGAACAACATGGTCGACTCATTGCGCAGCGGCATACCAACGTAGGCCAAGTGGAACTGAATATTCAGCGCATCACCAAGCTAGACCCTCAAGCAAGACTAGATGCAACTTGCCTTTATCTGTCGCAGTTGAAGCTAACGCCATTAACTTGGGACAAAGACACTCTTAACTGGCAAGCAAAGGTGCAGTTACTGCACCAAAGCTACCCCAGTAATGCAGGCACACCTAACCCTTGACCTGATGTATCGCTACCTACGTTAATTAACAACGTATCCATTTGGCTTGGCCCTTTTGTAGATCAAGCTACGCACCTGCAGGATCTAAAAAAGCTGAATTTAAAACAAATATTATCTAACCTTTTGCCTTGGCCCTTAAGCAACCAATTAGAACAGTTAGCACCGGCGCGCTTCACCGCGCCATCGGGTAATGCTCACGCTATTGATTACAGCCAGCATCCACCAGTATTGGCTGTAAAGTTACAGGAACTATTTGGTATGCAACAACCACCAAGCATTGGTTACGGTACCGCCTTGCAAGTGCACTTACTTTCACCTGCTGGGCAGGTGTTACAAGTGACGCAAGACCTAGCCCAATTTTGGAAAACCGGGTACACCCAAGTTAAAAAAGAGATGAAAGGACGCTACCCAAGACACCCTTGGCCAGATGACCCAACCCAAGCCATAGCTACGGCTAAAACTAACCGGGCCTTACGCAAAGGTTAAATTGATTTGATCTCACCTAGATTAGCCTAGACTTACTGAGGGGTGAGCTTCAGCTAATGGCTGTTGATCATCTGCGGTATAGATCTTTTCGTTGTGAATAATTAACTCAGTGACTTGACCTGCAACTGCAACAAATAATGCAAAAACCATCATTATGCTTGCAATACACCAGGGGAAATTCCTACCAAATGCTCATTAATTTTTCAACAACATGCAAAGCCATGTTTAAGTTAGACGTTAGCCATAAATAGTTGCTAAAACTAGCTCTGGGGAATTGATGAAAATAGCTTTTTTTTGTAAAGGACCTCAGCCTTTAATAGCTAAAACTCTCGCACAGCACGCACCCCAAGTGAGGTGTTCTTTACAGTAGCTCCTCCTTGGGTGCCAGTGACGAAGGACTGTTCCGACGCGTTTGCTGTTGCTGTATCGATCTGTGACGAACTCCAGTAACTTAAGCTGACAGCGTTAAATGTACCGGTATTAAGGGTGTCTGGAAGCCCAGAACAGGTATACCGAGCCGAGGCAGAGTTGCCCAAAACGCAAAAAATTTGATTAAGCTCATCTTTTGATGGCAAAAACCAGTCATAGTAGCCGTTAGCCAGGTAGTCAGTTGCCACCTGGGCTGCTGAGTCAGCATCGCTACATAAATGCAGAATTTCAACTGTATTATGCTGTCCCGTCCCGATCGCTGTACCTTCAGCACGAGCTATATTTGTGTTCTCGCAACCCCACTCAGATGATGAAGAGTCTGCCGGAGCAACCTCAAGGCCGTGCATCCCATCAGCTGTCACATAAAAAACTAGGCCTCCTCCGGGGCCAGTATCCCCTAGTGCATAAACCAATGGAGATATCTGTTTCCAAATCGCAGAGCTGCCGCTACTGTCAATCGAAATGTAGACGTCACTACCACTAGAACTAGTATCCACCCATAACGTCCCTACTGGGTATGGATCATTGAAGTCATCAAGGGAGTTGGGTGGTCTAGCGAAAAAATACGGCACCCTAGCACTGGGGGTTGCAACCATAGTATCTATCCGCGTATCGTTATCATTCACCGCGTTCTTAATAGTATCCAGCGTTGCTGCTGTAAGGACATCCCCCGTGGTGTAGATAGATGTAATTTCAGATGCATGGGCAGTGTGTGCAACCTGTGCTAATGAAATAATTAACACTATGTTGAGAAAATTCTTCATGTCTTGTCCATAATCCATTCCGTTGAAATAATTTATACAGGCCTTCAGAAAGTGCAGCCACCCAGATTAGCCGACCCAATTTCACAAACTGGCGCTGCGGCTTCGACAGCAAGAAATATAGCCGCTTCTACATCATTTGTTAACTTTATAATCTCTGCTTGATCACTTACCGTAGTTGCATCTGCCGTATTTAGAAATTTTGCTACAGTGGTGGTTGCTGCAATGGCAATAGTGATTTCGCCACTAGCGCCACTAATTAATGCCACAGAGGTCGCAATAGCATCAGCCGCAACTTGAATACTGGTTGCCACTTCTGGCGCCATGCTTTTTGCTGTGGCTATGCTTTGTGCTGAGTCCAGGACTAGTTTAGTGTGCGTAGGTTGCGTTAGATCAACCACTGACGCTGACTCAGCTATGGCTTGAGACACGACAGAAACTGCTGCAGTAGCGTTTTCCGAATCTGCTGATACCTCGAGGCTTTTAAGCATCGAGGAAATCGCAAGACTTGCCCTCATAGCTACAGCCGCTGTTCCTGTGCCCGTTGAATCAGCTTTTGCTGCCGCGATATAGTTGGCTGTATCTGAGTTAGTTGGTTGGTAATCACCTAATGACAAATTTGCCACTATGCTAGTTGTGGCAGCTTCTAGCTCGACTGCCGAAATACCCACCACACCAGCACGAAGGTCTGCACTGTTGGCTCCTGCTGCCACATCTTTTGCTAATGCAGCTTTTACGATCAAAGTGGTAATTGGGGAAATAACCACCGCACCTGATAGGATAACACCAGATAACTTAGGCAATAGAGCTTGTGTATCAGAGTCCCTACAGCCACTAGCCACGGCAACAGCGCCCTCATTCAATACAGCATCAAATTTATAGGCACCATCACCAACTTCAACTGCATTGGCCCCATTCGACTTCACGAGGCAACCTACAGCAGCACCATCAAAAACGTCAGCCAACACAGTGTCTGTTGTTGCTTCACCGCCACAGGACGCCATGGTAAGAACAAGCGCTGCAGTCAGCCAATAATGTTTTCTAAATAGGTACATGGAAGCCTTTGCATGACGAGGCCTTGTTACCTCACATTTGGCGGATGGTTTTGTAACAAAAAACTGAAACAAATACCTACCGCCCGCAGACATTACACTATTTACCTATTTTCTTCTGTGTTTTTAATTTTTTTATGAACATCTTCCCTTTAAACAGATCATTTTAGTTCCAAATCAGGCCTTATGCACAAAAGTTAACCCTAGAGAATGGGGGCTGATACCCAATTAGCTATCTTGGCGGCCAGGCACCATTAGCTCGTAACCTGCTTCTTCTGCTTCATCATCCACCATATCTGCTGGGAATCCGTGACCTAATACTTTTACACCCATAGGTTCTTCATAACGGCGAATAATATTGGGAGACTTTTCTCTTGGTCCCCACTGCTCTTGCGCTTGGCTGAAAATATCAACCAATAAAGGTGCCAAGTCTAATTTCATACCTTCTCGTTGAGTTAAAGTATTGAACAACCCAACGTCTTTAAGCACTAGATCTACAGTAAAGTTAATATCTCGCGAGCCATTAAGAATTACTTGAGATTCTGTTTCGTGCACAAAAGAATTACCCGAAGAGGCTTTGATCGCCTCATAACTTACGTTCATGTCCAGGCCCATCACTTTACAGGCTGTTAACGCATCACTTAATGCAACTAAGTGCGCCGTAGCTAGGTAGTTGGTGACCACCTTTAACTTGGATGCCGTGCCTAGCTCACCTGTGTGTAAAACGCGTCTACCTAAGGTGGTAAGTACCGGTAATACTCGCTCAAATGCGGCCCTACTACAGCCTGCAAAAATAGAAATATTGCCTGTATCAGCACGATGACAGCCGCCAGACAC
>MDSY01095338.1_pt1 | contig 12867 bp, 13 predicted proteins | sample 811131 | NCBI WGS metagenome assembly MDSY01 (sample SAMN05326643, study PRJNA326480) | marine metagenome | isolation source: seawater | place: Atlantic Ocean: South West | collected 2010
AATAATCCTTTTGGTGCATGCCCGGATTGTAATGGTTTAGGTAATAAATCATATTTTGATCCTGATATGATAGTACCTGATCATAATTTAAGTCTAGCAGAAGGTGCAATTGAACCATGGAATAAAACATCCAATGATTTTTATCAACAGACATTACAAGCAGTAGCAGAATGTTTTAATTTTGATTTAGAAACGCCGTTTAAAGATTTTAGTGATGAAATAAAAAAAACTATTCTTTTCGGAAATAAAAAAAAGAAAATTAAATTCGAATATGAATCATTTAGAGGAACATATCCTATCGAAAGAACTTTTGAAGGGGTTATACCGAGTCTCCAAAGAAAATGGTTTAAAAATGAAAATGAATATTATAGAGACGAAGTTTCAAAATATTTACGATATGATAAATGTGAATCTTGTAATGGATATAGATTAAAAAAAGAATCTTTAGCAATTAAAATAGCTGACCTACAAATTGGTGAAGTTAGTGAATTTACAATTGAGAAAGCTATTACCTGGTTTAAAAAATTAGAAAATAAATTAAATAAAACACAATTAGAAATAGCTAGAAGAATATTAAAAGAAATAAATGATAGACTTAATTTTTTAAATAATGTTGGGTTAGAATATTTAACTTTATCTAGAAACTCAAGAACACTATCAGGAGGTGAAGGTCAAAGAATAAGATTAGCATCACAAATTGGATCTGGTTTAACCGGAGTTTTATATGTTTTAGATGAACCTTCTATTGGCTTACATCAAAGAGATAATCAAAGATTATTAGAAACATTAGATAAATTAAAAAAACTGGGAAATACAGTTATAGTTGTAGAACATGATGAAGAAGCAATAAGATCTGCTGACTATATTATTGATGTTGGACCAGGGGCCGGTGTTTATGGTGGTAAAATTGTAGCTGAAGGAGAATTATCAAAAATTCTCAATTCACCTGAATCAATTACATCACAATATTTAAATAGATACAGGTATATACCAACACCAATAGATAGAAGAAAAGGTAAAAAAGATCAATTCTTAATTATGTCAGGTGTAAATACAAATAATTTAAAAAATGTAACAGTAAAAATTCCTTTAGGTACTTTTACTTCTGTTACAGGTGTATCTGGAAGTGGAAAATCAAGTTTAATTAATGAATCTTTACTTAAAGCTGTAGGAAAAAAATTAAATTATCAAATTCAAAAGCCTGAAAAATATAAATCTTTAGAAGGATTTGAATTCATAGATAAAATAGTTGAAATAAATCAGGCACCTATTGGAAGAACTCCACGTTCAAATCCTGCAACATATACTGGAGCATTTACTCCAATAAGAGAATGGTTTTCTAATTTACCACAATCAAGAGAAAGAGGTTATAAACCTGGTAGATTTTCATTTAATGTAAAAGGTGGTAGGTGTGAAACGTGTCAAGGAGATGGTGTGATTAAAATCGAAATGCATTTTTTACCTGATGTATATGTTAAATGTGATTCATGTAAAGGAAAAAGATATAATAGAGATACTTTAGAAATTAAATTTAAAGAAAAAAATATTGCAGATATTCTTGATATGACTGTGGATGAATCATTAAATTTTTTTAAAGCAATTCCCAATATTAATAATAAATTGCATACACTTAAACAAGTTGGTCTAGGCTATATAAAAATTGGTCAATCTGCCACAACTTTATCTGGGGGTGAAGCGCAAAGAATTAAACTTGCAAAAGAATTATCAAAAAGATCTACAGGTCAAACACTATATATATTAGATGAACCAACTACAGGATTACATTTTGAGGATGTTAAAAAATTATTAGAAGTACTTCATTCTTTGGTTGATAAAGGGAATACTGTTATTGTTATAGAACATAATTTAGAAGTTATAAAAACTTCAGATCATATAATTGATTTAGGTCCAGAAGGAGGAGATAAAGGTGGAAAAATTATTGCTGAAGGATCACCAGAATTATTAGTTGTCAAATATAAAAATAGTTATACAAGTAAATTCTTACATGATGTATTAAGAATGGAAGATAAAATTAAAAGAAAGACTTTACAAAAATAATTTTTTTCTTCATTATAATTACTTATGAACAATCCTTTAGAATCATTAACAAAAACAGTGATAATTGGAATTATCCTTACAATATTGATGATAATAATAATTAACCAAATTTATTAAAAAAATGGATTTTTTTGAACCAACATATTTAGCTTTTTTTTCTAGATGGTTACATGTTCTCAGTGGCGTAATGTGGATAGGATTACTTTGGTATTTTAATTTTGTTCAAATACCGTCTATGCCAAATATTCCAGATAATGAAAAACCAGCTATTAGTAAAGTTATTGCACCGAAGGCATTGTTTTGGTTTAGATGGGCGGCATTAGCAACTATTTTAACTGGGCTTTCAACTGCACATTTAAATGGGTACTTAGTAAATGCATTAACACTAGGAATTATTGATGGAACTCAAAAAAGTACTGCAATAGGTATTGGAATGTGGCTAGGAATTATAATGGCATATAATGTTTGGATGATAATTTGGCCAAATCAAAAAATTGCTCTTGGTATTATATCAGCTAATGATGATGAAAAACCTTTAGCAGCAAGAAAAGCAATGTTATTTTCAAGAACAAATACAGCTTTATCTATTCCAATGTTATATGCAATGGTTTCTGCTCAAAATCTATATTAATTAATAGGAAACAATAAGGCTCCAACATTTCTATTTTCAGAAAAAAGTATATTGATAGTTCTAACTGCTGCATCTGTAGGCATTAACTCTATATTTGAATCTTTTTTATAAAATAAATTAAAATCTATTTTATTAGATCCTAAAATTAAAAAATCTAATTTATATTTTTTTATTATTTCATTTAAAAATTTTTTTTTTACATCTTTGAATCTTAATTTTTTTTTTTCTATAACTAAATCTTTTAAAATTAAAATTGGATTATTAAACTCTTTACCTGAAACAACAAATTTATTTTTTCCGTAGCTCTCTAAATTAATATTATTTTTATTCTTTAATAAATTAATTTCCATTTGAATCTGAAATTCTTTTATCTACTTTTAAATAAGTCAATATTGGAGAAGCAACATAAAGCGATGAATATGTACCTATAATAACGCCCCAAATTAAAGCAATAATAAAACTAGAAATAACTATTCCACCAAAAAGAAATAATGCAATCAAAGCAAGCAATGTTGTTATACTAGTCATAAAAGTTCTGGATAAGGTACTATTTAAAGAAATATTTATAACTTCATCAAAAGAAATTTTTTTATATTTTCTCATAGATTCACGAATCCTATCATAAATTACAACAGTATCATTTATTGAATATCCAGCAATTGTTAAAACAGCAGCAACTGTTGCTAAATTAAATTCAAATTGAAATAATGAAAAAAAACCTATTGTTAAAATAACATCATGTATCAATGCTATAATTGCTCCAAGTGCAAAATTCCAATGAAATCTTAACCATATATAAATTAAAATTCCTATTAATGAAAATATCACTGCAATAATTCCAGCTTTAATTAATTCATCTCCAACTTTTGGACCAACAAATTCAGTTCGCCTGTATTCAACGTTATCATTAATTAATGATTGTTTAACAGCTTTAATTACTTCTATTTGCTTGCTATCCTCACTCGTATTTTTTTGTATTTTAATAACAACATCATTTTGATCACCAATTGTTTGTAATTGAATTTCACCAAGATCAAGTTTATTCATTTTTGTTCTTAAATCATTTAAATCTACTTGTTTATTAAATCTTGCTTCTATTAAAGTCCCGCCTGTAAAATCAATACCAAAATTTAAACCATTAAAAGAAATATAAAATAAAGATAAAAGAAATAAAAAAGTAGAAATAATTAAAGTTATTTTTTTTAATTTCATAAACTTTATTTGAGTGTTTTGTTTTATAATTCTAATAATTGGCATTATTTATAAATTAATCCTTTCAGGAGAAGTCTTTTTTAACCAAATAAGAATTAAAATTCTTGTAAACATTATTGCAGTAAACATAGATGTTAAAATTCCAATTGATAATGTAACCGCAAAACCCTTAACTGGTCCAGAACCTAAACCAAATAGCATTATTGCAGCAATAAGTGTTGTTATATTAGCGTCTATAATTGTTTTGAAAGCTTCTTTATAACCAGTATCAATAGTAGCTATTGGTGATAAATTATGTTTCATTTCTTCTTTAATTCTTTCAAAAATTAAAACATTAGCATCAACGGCCATACCAATTGTTAAAACAATGCCCGCTATACCAGGAAGCGTTAATGTAGCCTTAATAGTTGTTAATATAGCTAATAAAATTAATAAATTAAAAATTAATGCAACATTAGCAAAAATTCCAAAAGTACCATAAATTAAGTACATAAAAAAAATAATTAAAACAAACCCTAAAGTTGAAGCAAATTTTCCAGACTGTATTGAATCGGCGCCTAAACTAGGTCCTACTGTACGTTCCTCTAAAATATTTAATGGAGCAGGAAGAGCACCGGCTCTCAAAAGCATTGATAAATCCGTAGCGTCTTGAAATGTAAATTGACCAGTTATAATTCCTTTGCCACCAGTAATTGGTTCCCTTATATTTGGAGAACTTATAATTTTATTATCTAAAATTATTGCTAATTTTTTACCAATATTATCACTAGTTATCTGCCCAAATTTTCTACCTCCTTTATTATTAAATTCAAAAGATACAACTGCAGAACCTTTATCTAACGTTGGAAAAGCATTAACTAATAAATCACCAGATATTATATTTCTTTTTTTTACAGCATATAATAATGGTTCGCCAGAAGGGTCTAATTCATCACTAGATTCATAAATCGTGACACCTGGTTTTGTTTTTCCAGATTTTAAATCGTTCCAAGATAAATCATCATCAACAATTTGAAGAGTCAACTTTGCTGTTTTTCCTAATAATTTTTTTAATCTCTCTGGTTCTGATACTCCTGGTAATTCTAACAATATTCTATTTAGTCCTTGTCTTTGAATTGTTGGCTCTTTAGTACCAAATTCATCAACGCGTCTTCTAACTACTTCTATTGATTGAGATACTGCTAAATCTTTAATACTTTTTATTTTCTCAGGTTTAAAATTTATATTAGTAAAATTTTCATCATTAATTTCAAATGAAATATCATTTGAATAATTAGATAAAATATCTGTTAATTTATCTTTGGAATCTAAATTTTTTAAACTAAAAACTATATTTTCATTTTGAACTTTATATTGTGTATAAGGAATTTTATTTTTTCTTAAAGTACGTCTTAAACTATCAGAAAAGGATGCTAAATTCTCATCAACGACTGAACTTATATCAACTTCTATTAGTAAATATGATCCGCCTTGTAAATCAAGGCCTAAAACAATTTGATTATTTGGAATAAAAGAAGGAAATTTTTTGACGATATCTTTCTGAAAAAAATTTGGTAACGAAAATGTAATTGCAAATATACTAAATAAAAAAACTAAAAATAGTTGCCATTTTTTTAATTGTACCATTAATTTAAGATAAATTTTTAATTATTGTCAGTATTTGAAGAACCGTTAATAACATTTGTAATTGTTGGTCTAGAAATAATTATTTTAACATTACTTGATATTTCTACTTCAACCTTATGATCATCAATTACACGAGAAACTTTACAAAAAATTCCACCTGAAGTAATAACTTGATCTCCTCTTTTAATTTTACTTATCATTTCTTTATGTTCTTTCATTTTTTTTTGTTGAGGTCTTATTAACAAAAAATAAAAAATAACAAAAATTAAAATTAAAGGTATAAAAGAAGCGAAAGTTTCATTCATAATAAATTTCTAAAAAAAATTAGTTTTTAAATAATATATTTTTTTAAAAAAATTGAAACATTTAATTAAAATCACTCAGTTCCTGATAATAAAGGAACAAATTTAACTCTCCAAAATCTTTCTAAATAAATTTTATTATTTTTTTTTATAATTTTAGTAAGAAATTGCTCATTATTGTGAATTAATGGTAAAATCATAATACCATCATTTGATAATTGCTGCATAATTCCATTTGGAATTTTTTTTGATACTGCAGTAATAATAATTCTTTTAAAAGAAAATTTAGCTGGCCAGCCCTTTAACCCATCACCATGATAATAGATAATATTATTTATTTTTTGTTTAGTTAATATGTTCTTTGCTTTATTAAATAATTGAGCATATCTTTCTATAGTATAAACCCTTTTGAATATCTTTGATAAAATTGCTGTTTGGTAACCAGAACCTGTACCTATTTCTAAAACATTAAATGATTTTTGAGGAACTAGTAATTCAGTCATTTTTGCAACAACAGCTGGCTGACTTATTGTTTGATTACAATCAATTGGTAATGCATTATTTTGATAAGCTTTATACGATAATTCTTTATCTATAAATTTTTCACGAGGTATTTTCTCTATAATAGATAAAACTTTTGCATTTGTTATACCAAGTTTTCGTAGTTTAATTATTAAATTAATTTTTTTTAAATTATCTATCAATGATAATTAAAGCCTTTCAATTTCTCCCATATATTTTTTTAAAACTTTAGGAATAGAAACAGACCCATCCTTATTCTGATAATTCTCTAAAATAGCAATTAGTGTTCTTCCAATTGCTAACGATGAACCATTAAGAGTATGAGGATATTCTTTTGTTTTATCATCTAAAATATATCTTGTATTCATCCTTCTTGATTGAAAATCACCACAATTAGATATACTTGATATTTCCATATAATTTTTAATACTTGGAATCCATACTTCAATATCAAAAGTTTTTTTTGATGCAAAGCCTACTTCAGCAGCGCATAATTCACAAATTCTATAAGGTAATTCTAGTTCTTGTAAAATTTTTTCTGCAGTATCTAAAATTAATTTATGTTCATTTTCAGAATCTTCAGGTCTAGTTATAGATACGACTTCAACTTTGCCAAATTGATGTTGTCTTTTTAATCCTCTAGTATCTTTTCCTGCTGCTCCAGCTTCTGATCTAAAACATGGAGAATGACAAGTATAACGTAAAGGCAAATCATCTTTATTTAAAATCTTTTCTCTAACAAGATTTACCAATGTAACTTCACTTGTAGGAATAAGCCATAAATTTTCTCTAGTTTTGAAAATATCCGAATCAAATTTTGGTAGTTGTCCAGTACCTACTAACGCAGAATCATTAACTAATAAAGGTGAATAAATTTCATTAAATTTTCCATAATTAACATTATGATCTAACATAAATGAGGCTAAAGATCTTTCTAATTTAGCTAAATTTTTTTTTAAATATACAAATCTTGGACTTGAAACTTTAGTAGCAGTTTTAAAATCTAAAAAATCATTTTTTTCTCCTATATCCACATGATCTTTAATTTTAAAATCAAAATTTCTTATTTTGCCACTTTTCTTTATTTCTACATTATCTGATTCATTTGAACCATCAGGAACAGATTCGTCTAAAAAGTTTGGTAGTTCCATTAAAACTTTATTTAAATTTGAGTTTTTAGACGATTTATTAGTCTGTAAATCAGTAATAGTTTTTTTTATTGACTTAACTTTTTTAATTAGAGTGTCTTTTTTATTTTTATCAGAAGTATTTGGTATTTCTTTACTTAATGAATTTCTTTGTTCTAAAAGTTTTTCTAAATCAACAAGCGCATCAGAGCGGGATTTACTTAATTTAATTAATTTATCAGAAATAGGTTTTAGTCCCCTTTTTTTAAACTTTTCATCAGCATCTTTGGGATTTTTAATTATCCATTTAATATTTAACATTTTTTTAATTTAAAATATTATTATACTAAATATTACTTTTTCTTTTTCTCAAAAAAATTAGAGATAAATATAGAAAATTCATATAACAATAAAATAGGTATAGCTAAACCAATTTGAGAAATTATATCAGGCGGAGTTATAATAGCAGAAACTAAAAATATAATAACGATTACAAATCTTCTATTTTTCTTTAAATTAGTAGTTGTAGTAATTCCAAATAAAGTCAAAAGAAAAATTAAAGTTGGTAATTGAAATGCAAAACCAAAAGCTAGAGCTAATTTTAAAGTTATTGAGATATATTCATTTATTTTTGGTTCTATCTGAATAGAAAAGCTTTCACCACTTGATGATGTATCGAATGCTACAAAAAAATCCCATGCTAATGGAATGATCAAATAATAAACAAAAATAAAACCTAATAAAAACATTATTGGTATTAAAAATAAAAAAGGAAAAATTAATTTTTTTTCTTTATTTAAAAGACCTGGCGAAATAAAAGCCCATATTTGATATATAAAAAAAGGAAAAGAAAAAATAAAAGCCGAAATTAATGATAGTTTAATATAAGTAATAAAAACTTCTGTTAAATTTGTATATATAAATCTTTTATCATCTTTAAATTCTAAAGCATCGATAATTGGATTTGCAATAAAAGCAAAAATAATATCGATAAAAAAATAAGATAAAAGAAATAATGATAGAAAAAAAACAATAAAATAAACTATTCTTTTTCTAATCTCAACAAAATGATTTGTTATTGACTCTTTTTTATTATTATTACTAGGATTCAATTTTTAATCTTTTTTTTTTAATTTTTTTAGTTCTTTTTCAATTTTCAATATATCTTTATTTTTCTTTTTAAAATCTTCAAAAAGAGTCTCTTCTTTAAACGCATCATAGATTTGTGAAATATAGCTTTTAATTTTATAAAAATATGAAAATGTTTTTTTTATAAAAAAAGGAAAATCTTTAGGTTTTATGAAAAGAAAAAAAACTATTGTAATAACAAGAAATTCAGCCCATCCAATGTTAAACATTATTATAAAATTTAACTATTTTTTACCTTTTTTTTTCTCATCTTTAATAGCAGTACGGAGTGTTTGTAAACCTTTACCAATTTGTTTAATTACAACAGGTAATTTTCCTGCACCAAAGAGAATAAGTATTATAACTAATACTAATAAAATTTGCCAAAAACTAGGACCCATAATTAATTAACCTATTAATTTTCTTTATACGAAAAAATAAAAAAATTATTATTATTAATATTAATATAACAAATTTTATTTTTAGGGGGTATAAATTTTCCTGGTATTTTTATATGAATATGTTTTTTTATTGATTTAGTTGCAATATCAAGATGTAAATAAGAATTATCACCAATATACTTAATAGCAATAATCTTTCCTTTAACTTTATTATTTTTTTTATTACTTTTATTTAAAGAAATATTAAGAGATTCAGGTCTTAAAATAATTTCTACTTCATCATTATTCTTTTTTATTTTATTTTTTGGAATTTTTATTGAACCAAAAATAGATTTAACAGATCCGTTAACTATTTTGGATTTAAATGAAATAGTTTCACCAAAAAATCTTGCAACAAATGGCGATACAGGCTTATTATAAATATTAACCGGGGTATCAAATTGTAAAATTTTACCTTTATTCATCACAGCAATAAAATCTCCCATAAATAGTGCATCATCTGGATCATGAGTAACTATTAAAGCTGTAGTGGATGATTTTTGAAGTAAATGTAAGGTTATATCACGGATTTTATTTTTCAATCTTTGATCAAGATTTGCAAATGGTTCATCCATCATAAGTAATTTTGGTTTAGTTATTAAAGATCTAATTATTGCAATTAATTGTTTTTGCCCGCTTGATAGTTGGTCTGGATATACGTTAGCATAATGTGGTAATCCAATTTTTTTTAACATATCGAAAGCTTCTTTTTGAATGTCTTTATATTTTTTTTTCTTGGATCCAAAAGAAATATTTTTAAAAACATTTAAATGTGGAAATAAGTTAGATTCTTGAAACACTAATCCAAAACCTCTTTCTTCTGTTGGTTTAGAAAAATTTGCATTAGAAATAAGTTTATTTTCAAATAAAATTTCTCCAGAATCATGCTTATCTAAACCAGATATAACTCTAAGAAGTGAAGTTTTACCGCACCCAGAAGGGCCAACTAAACATACAACCTTATTAGGAGGTAAAATCAAATTAATATTATCTAGTATTAATTTACTTCCTTTATTTTGAGATAAATTATTAATATCTATATTATTATTTTTCACTTCTAAATATTTGATCATTAAGTTTAGATATAAATATTATCCCTATAACACATAAAACAACAATAATTAATGAAGGAATAGATGACTCAATTATTTTTTCTTCAGAAGCAAATTCGTAAACCTGGATAGCTAATGTATCAAAATTGAAAGGTCTTAAAATTAATGTAGCTGATAATTCCTTAATTATTTCAATAAAAATTAAAATTAAAGACAATATTACAGTCGTAGACATAATAGGAATATGAATTTTAAATAATGTAAAAAAAGGTTTTTTGCCTAAAATTTTTGCTGCATCATCTACATTTCTAGAAATTCTATAAAGACCACTTTCAATAGTAGTTTGTGAAATAGCAAAAAAACGTACTATATAAGCAAAGCACAATACCATTATACTGCCAGTAAATAAATTATTTAAATTTATATCAAAATTACTATTAAAAAAATTAATAATTAATCCATCAATAAAAGTAAATGGTATAAGAATTCCAATTCCAATTATAGAACCTGGAATAGCGTAACCTAACATTGATATTCTTTTAAAAAAGGAATTAAGATTTGTGTTATGAATTCTTGAAGAATAACTAATTATTAAAGATAAAATTAATATTATAAATGACACTAATAATGCTAAAAAAATAGTATTTAGGGTATTAGAGATTGTTTTTTTCCATAAAAATATTTCTAAAGCTTGAAAAGAATTAATTAGTAAAAAAGATAAAGGTATAAAAAAACCTAATATTATTGGAATAAAACAAAAAGAAATTAATAATATTTTTTTTAATTTACTACATGGTAATGCTACATTATTTTGGGATTTGCTTGTATTAATATTGATTTTTTCTTTTGAAAAAATTTTTTTATGTAAAAAAATTATTAAGAATATAAAGAATAAAAAAAATATTGATATCTGTGATGCTAAATTAATATCACCTAAACCAACCCAAGTTTTATAAATACCAGTTGTAAAAGTATCAACACCATAATATTGAACTGTTCCAAAATCATTTAACGACTCAAGAATAGATAAAATAACACCTCCAACTATTGGGAAACTTGTTAAAGGTAAAAAAATTTTAAAAAAAATATTAAATGATGATTTTCCAAGAGTTTTTCCAACTTCATTGTATGAATTTGAAATTTCAGAAAATGCAGCTCTAGAAATAATATAGACATATGGATAAAGAGTAATAGAAAATATAAAAATGACGCCTGGTAAAGATCTGATATTAGGTAAATCTACATTATCTAATGAAAACAAATCCTTTAATAAAGAAAATCTAGAATAAATAGAATAATCAAAAATTTCACCATATGCTATTGCAGCTATATAAGGTGGAATGCTTAATGGTAACAATAAAAGTAAATTAATAATATTTTTGTAGGGAAAATCATAAATAGTTACAAACCAAGCAGTAGATACACCAAAAAAAATAACTAAAATAGATTGAAAAAAAATTATAGATAATGAATTAAAAAGATAATCCCAAATTTCTAAATGTAATACTAAATTCCATTCACTGTTAAAATTTAAAAAAACATTAATAATCAAAGATAGAATTGGAAAAGATATGAAAAAAGTAATAATAAAAGAAAATAAAATCCAAAAGCTAAAAGATTTATTTTTTAAAAAATCTTTAATTAAATTCAATCTATCCTCTATTTTTTTTCGAGACCTAACTGATTAATTTCTTTTAAAGTTGGAAGTTCTTTCAAATTAGTGAGATTAAAATGTTCAAGAAATTTATCAGTCGTACCCCAAGTTAAAGGTTTACCAGGTGTTTTTCTTCTTCCTTTTAATTCTATCCAACCTCTTTCTAATAAAATATCTAATGTTCCTTGACTAATATTTCTACCTCTAACTTTTTCTATTTCACCTTTCGTTACAGGTTGGTAATATGCTATTACAGCAAGCGTTTCTATTCCTGCTTTAGATAATTTTCTTTTCAAATTTTTTTCAATTTTAAGGAAAGATGACATATTAGGAGATGTTCTAAAACCCCATTTATTTTTAACATTATAAATATTAATGCCTCTTTCTTTATAAATATTACGTAACTCTGAAAGAAGTTTCTTTAAATTAAAATTTTTTGGAATACTTTTAATCAGATCTTTTTCATCAACTAAATCAGAATTAGCAAATAAAACTGCTTCAATAAATCTTAAACAGGTTTCTTTATCTTTAATCATTTTTTATTTATAGATTTTTTTTTTATATAAATTGGTGCAAATGGAGCATGTTGTCGAATATTGATAAAGCCTTCTTTAACTAACTCAAGAGAAGCTGTAAAATGTGAAGCAGTATATGATTTTTTAATAAAACTATCAGTTTGTTTACTTTTTATAAAACTATCTAATGGAACCCAATCAATATTCTTAGTTTCAAAAAATTTTTTTAAATTTTTAACAGCATCTTCTACAGAACATATATTTGTTAATTTAAGTTTAAAATTTTTAATCTTTTTTCTGGTATCAATATCAACAATATTTTTTAACAAATCATACAATGTACAATCGAATGTATATTTATTTTCAATGAACGTATTTTTTTCTAATCCATTTTTAAAAAAATCTTTATTTAGTTGGGGACGAGCAAAAATTTTTACACCAGCTCTTCTCATTTGATCTAATTTAATTAATTGTTCACGAAGATTATCAGCAAGTGTTGTTGCAGAAACTTCTTCATCTTTTTTTTCTGGTAATAGTAAACGTGATTTTAAATATGTAAGCCAGGATGCAATAACAAGAAAATCAGCAACCAAAGTTAAA
>MDSY01130296.1_pt1 | contig 12866 bp, 5 predicted proteins | sample 811131 | NCBI WGS metagenome assembly MDSY01 (sample SAMN05326643, study PRJNA326480) | marine metagenome | isolation source: seawater | place: Atlantic Ocean: South West | collected 2010
TATTGAGAATCCATTCTCTGATACTAATCCTGATAAGAATGTTGACATAATAAATGTTCTTGTCTTACCTTCTTCTGATGCTAATTACAATGAGGTTAAGGCTGAAGGTTCTGACCCTTGGGGTGGCACAGAGTATCAGAATGTTAGAACTAACATTACTCCTAATTTACCAGCTCTAACTGGTGATGAATACTATCTACCAATCAGAGATGCTGATCCAAATGGATATTTTGCAGAGAATGATTATATCATTATTAATACTGGTATTAATACTTCTCCAGTAAGACATCCTGAGATAGTTCAGATTGTTGAATTAACAAGTGTAATTACTCCACCATACTATCTTAAGGTTAAGCGTCAACCATTTGGTACGTTTACTGCTATTAATGAGAATCATCTGCCTACATCACCTATATTCAAGTGTAATGTTCAGTTTGATTCTACATGGATTGAGTCACGTTTGGATAATACAGGACCACAAGATACAGTGGACCTTGCAGAGTTTGGTGGTAGTCTAAACACAACTGATTATGTAATTATTGGTCGTGATCCATCTAACATATCATACGGTGAGGTTATTAAGGTTGATACATTAGGTGCTAAGATAGATCAGAAGTTTAAGATTTCTGATTGTGGAAGTCCTACTGATACCACATGGTTTGAAGTTAATTCAACAAATGGTGATACGTATATTGGTGGTAAGCTTACCATTGAGAACTCCATTGCTATTAATGGTGGTTGCGAAAGTGTTAAGAGGGAATTTGATAATAATGGAAGACAAGTATTTACTGGAAATGTCTCTGTTATTGGTAGTAATGTAATAACTGGTATTAATTCTGATATTAGTACATTACAACTTGGAGATATAATCAAACTTAATGAATATTCTGATAATCTACCTGTTATTGTACACCCAGATACTAAGATCGTTGGTATTGATAGTAGTAGTATTACTTTAAGTAGATATATTACTCTCAGTTCAGATGCTACTAGTCTTGGATTTAGATCAGTAAGAAATGAGACTTTCCATATTACTGATGGTAATGGAAGAAATGCTCTTCATCTTGATACATGTTCAGGTATTCTTGAAATTGGTAATGCTCAGAAGAGAATTGAGATTGAAAGAATCACACCACAATCAGAATCTGCTTCGGATACTGTAACAAATTATGATACATTAGAGGAGCATTTAAGAGTCTATTCTTATTGGATGGATCCTCTTCATATGAATAATGATGGTTCTGAAACATTCCTAACCACTGTAGCAACAACAGGAACTGTTCCTGGAGATGTATATCTAACGGTTGATAACTTAGGAAAATCGGATGGAACATTTGCAGTAAATGAGTTAGTTCTTGTTGGTGTTAAGGGTGATCTTAATGCTATGGGTGGATTGATGAATTGGAAGGCTCCTGCTGGTGCTGCTACTCCACCTAAGTGGGAGTTTATGATAATCAAAGCGATAGATACACCTTCTAAAACTCTTAGATGTACTCCTGCACAGGAATCAACAACTGCTAGACCTTTAACTGATTATCAACCAGGAACTGATCTTAGTGATATTAATGGAACTCATGTAATTAGATTTAAGAAGTATAGAGAAACTTCTGATGTAGTTGATATTATGTTGAGACAAAGAACCATAAGTGGTGTAACAACCGATTATGTTTCATTAATTCTTGATAAGGGTTATATTACCCAAACTAAGTTGGATTACATGCAATTCATCAGAATACATGATACTAGAGAATCAAATCCACTTGCTGATCAATACTTTATCGTTAATGATGTGTTACTTGGTACTCATCATCAGACCGATATGGTTGAGTACAGAACTGATGGAGCTCTTGGTGCTGGTCAGACTGGAACACTAAAACTCTATAAAGATATAGAGATGATTGGTGGTGGTATAACAATATTTGATTCTGTTAGGAATACTCCTTTACTTACCTTCGCAAATGATGATTATCACGCAGATCATGCTGGTAGTATTGGTTTTGAGGCTGGTATTTCTGGTAAAGGTAGTCTTTCCATATACCCATATACATGCCCTGAAAATATTACTACCAGTTGTGAACTGTCATTTGGTGTTGATGCAGGTTCTAATGTAACTGCTGGTAAGACACTGACAATTCTTGGTAATGCTGTAGAGGCTCCAACAGCAGAAGCTAAGTTTAGTATCAATAGGTTGGGAGTCAACGGTGCTAATAGCTTTAATGTCAATCATGACCAATCAATTGATTCATTCGGAATTGAGAACTTCTATGGTAAGAATGGTGGTATTCATGCAAGATACATTGCAACTGGTGCTGATGATGCTGATAAATATTTAACAGCAAATGTTCAATATTTTGCTAATGTAGCAACTGGAGATACATTTGTTGTATATCTACCAGAGAATCCTGTTAGTGGTGATAGTGTAAGTATAATTGATGTTGGAGGTAATCTAACATATAATACATCACTTGTTATTAGAGCACAAGGTACTGGAACAAGAGTTCAAGGAGATGCTAGTGGTACTACCCTAGGATTGGCTGGATCTACTCCATATGCTTCTGGAGAAATGATTGTTCAGACACCTCATGCTGGTTTGACATTAATATATCTAAGTGGAACTGATTCATTAGGAAATCCTGTTGGTGGTGGATTTACTGGTTGGTGGCTCAAGGAGGTTTAATTAATGGCAAGTTACAATCGTATCAAAGCTACCCAACAAGCTCCAATAGGCACGATAATGCCTTGGAGTGGTGCTTCTGGTAAAAATGCTAGTGATGGTGTTCCACCTGGTTGGATAGTTTTGAGTTCTGGACAAAAGGGTCTTAATGCTGCTGATTATCCTTTACTTGCCAGTATAATTGGAAATGTTTATGGTCCTTTTCCTTCTAGTACTCAAGAAGAAATTGGATTAAATATTGGTATTATATTTGAATCTAACGGTGGTAAAGGATTTCCATATAATCCACCTTCAGGAAGACCTGGTCATGATCCATCTAAACCTGTAGATAAATTTGATCTGCCAAATTTAAATCAAATAGCTTTAGTTGATCTTGAAGCAACAAGACTTTCTAATGTTAATGAGTATACTCCTGGTGATCCAACTGCTAATCCACCTATAAAAGCAGATCATAGATATAGTAATCTTATGGATATAGGTACGTATATTAGTCCTAATGGAAGCTCTGGTGTACAGGCAAAAACAAATCTTAAAAGTAATATTGATTTAGCATTTGCTGTGGAACCATCTAATAATCTTGCTGGTAGAATCCGTGGTATTACGATGGAAGATCCAGTGTGGTTTAACACAATATATGTTCTACCTAGAAAATTAGGAATTGATCATACTCCAAGGCACTCGCATAGAGCTGCTACTGAAAGTGTTGATGATCAATTTTGGGGTGCTAATCCTCTTGCGTCACCACTTTTAGAATTCCAACCAGGAGATGGTCAAAGAGCAAATAGTGATGCTCAGACAACAACTGTACAACCATCAAGTGTTAGATCTAGTACATTACCTGCTCAGAGTTATAGAAATGCAATAGCAAATATTACATGGTATGACCAAGAGGATGGTGGTACATCTATGGTGTTAACTGATAGACAATGGAATATTGGTTCTGATACTGATGGTGATGGAGATGTAGATACTAAGAAAAAACTTCCAGATACTGATGTTTATCCTGGTACTCCTGCTACAACAAGAAGTATTCCAAATTATAATGGAATAACAAGTTCATATGATGATGATTATAGTGGAGTAGCAGCAGTAGCAGCAGATGCTATTGTTGGTGCATTTCCACCACCAGGAGATTATAATGGAAAGATAAACTATTATGCTTCTCCAGATATACCACCACATCATAGAGGAAGTGGTATGCCATCTGAGTATGTTAATAAGATGGCGTATACTGGATCTCAACCTATTAACAGTAATGTTCCAGAAACTACTGGTAATACATTTTCTACTACAGAGAATCATCCTAAAGAAAGATGGGCTGGTAATTTAAGAGCTCATCAACATGATGCTATGGAAATTAGTATGGGTAGTGGGCTCTCTATATCATCAACAGTTCTTGTTAATAATGTTTCTACTAGTACAACAAATCCAAGAACTCAAGAATCTGCATTGACAGTAACTGTAAATCCAAATACACCATCTGTTACGATGATGTATATCATGAGGGCATTTTAATGGCTGTATATTACAACGAAGCAAAGTCTAGTCATGGTTCTTTAACTGGTAGTATTATATCTTTTCCTGTTGAGGTTAGAGATGATGATCCAGTTTCTTCTTTTAATAAACAAATATTGCCAGCAGGATATATTAGATGTGATGGTAGGGTTTTAGTTGCTTCTGATTATCCTATGCTTGCTATTGTTCTTGGAGTAGGTTCTGCATGTAAGTATCAGAAACCTAATCAGGCATTGTCTGATCTTCAATTTCAAATTCCAGATTTAAGAAGTAAACATATTAGAGCAACTAGTTCTGCAAACATAGGACAATATAATGAGTTAGAAGTAACGAATGATTCTGATCAAGTAATAGAGAAAGCTGGTGTAGGTCTTGCAGTTCTTGCAAATATTGAGAGTCCATATCAAATTGACTATACTGGTTCATTTTATATTCCACCACAAGAACTACCACTTAGAGGAGAACCAAGGTTTAGTTTAGAGACAGGATCATATACATTTACTCAGGAAACTCCTGAAGATGCATTCCAACCACATATGCATAGATCAGAAACATTGAGAGCTAGGCAAGAAGATAGGAATGGTAATAACTTTGGTGCTAGGCAAACAAACTCTGTTAGAGGTAAGACTAGTCTTAATGTATGTCAATGGTGGGAGAATGCAAAACAGATTTTATGTTATTGGGCATATACTGACTTTGCTACATTTGTTGATGATAATGGTAATGAAACTTCAGGTGGAACAATGAATTGGCCAACAACCAGAATAGAATCATATGGTGCATGTTTTACTGGATGTAAAAGTTTTATACAACAGGGATATTGTTTATGGCCAGATGAAACAACATGTCCTAACATGGTAAATGAGAATAAGGATATTAATATAAGGAATGTCATAGCACAAAATTGTAATAATAGTAAGATAGGACAGGGTGCTGAAACATTTTTTGGTAACTGGAAATATGAACCAACGTGGAATATGAATTGTATTTGTACTGATTACGTACCGTTAACAAATTGGTGTTGGGGTGGATATAATGGTGATGATCAAAGACATCCATTCCATCCAGCAGGAGGTGGATCAAAAGTATTGGAAGTTGATCTACAAGGAGATATAAATTTACCTACTGGATATGGTGTAGATGAAACTTATCCATCAGGATATACTGCTGTTAATAATATAACAACTACTACAGGAAGGACAGGTAACGATGGAACACATAGACATAGAATAGATGTCAACCCAGATGAGAAAGAACATACTTATAAAATGGTAACAAGAGCTGCTACTGCTAGAGCTGATAGTGGGTTAGTTTCTAAGATTAGTTTTACTACAAATACTTCTCCAAAGGCAGATAAATACATACAGCCTTATATTATAACAGAATACCTGATTAAGATCTGATGGCATCATACAGAAATACTTACGATAATTTTTATACTGATAAGCAAGGTTCTTATGTTGCTATAGGAGCTATTGTTCCTGTTCTTGCTAATAAGCATACTACAAGTTCAACTGAGACTGGTTATACTCCACCACCCAATATAGTTATTGAAGATTCTCATTTTTGTCAGAGAGGATTTCTTTATTGTGATGGAGAGGAATATGATATAACTTCTTATCCTACATTATATACTAAGATAGCGAATACTTATAATGATTCCACAGAAAGTGAAAGCTTAACTAATCCAATCAATAATAATTCTATTTTATTTAAAACTACTAATAAACCTGGATCAATAAAGAGAACATTTATTAATGATGGTAGTTTATATTGTGAGATAAGGAATAACGTAACTGTTTCTGGTAATAATACATATTCAACACGTGTTGTACCTAATGGAGCAGAGATAACATTTGTTGGTGGATTGGGTGATTTTCCTGCTGGTACTGATGCTAATGGTGATCCAGTTTTTGTTAAAGATACCCCAGTAACTTTAGAGTATGCTGGAGCTTATCAGGATTTAGCACAAGATTCAGATTGTTCAGTTCATAAATTTATGATTGGACAAGCAACTGATACTGTAGATCTTAATTGGTCTATTTCATCTAGTACATTAATCCAAGGTTCTGATCCACTTCCTATACTTCCTGAGATTTATTATGGTATTGTTCCAGAATATGATCCAGCTTCACTTGCTGGTGCAGTAACAGGTGGAAATCCAGTTGGTACTGGTGCTATTCAGTATGCTAATGCTCTGAACTGGAGTCCAGAAGTTAATTGGGGAGGTATGCAGGGATTGCCTAGTAGTGTTACTGTAGATAGTTGGGAAGTCTATATGCATGATATGGTTAATCCTAATAGAATATTATGGCATATAAAAAATATACCTGCTAGTACTACATCACTATATGCAAACGCAGAACTTCCAACTGGTGCTAGTTATGTAAAGAACTTTTGGGATAGAAAATCTGTTCCACGTGCTTTTAATCAGGGTACTGCTTTTGATACTGATGCTGTTTGGATTAGATCTAATGGATACTCAGGACCACAACCAGCAGTTAATACTAAGACAACTTACAGAATTAATGTTATATGTAATTTATCAAATCAACAGAAACTTGTAGAACATTTAGACTTTACTGCTGGTATTGGACCAACTCCACCTATCAATAACTTAGGACCGATTACTTGGAGTAGTTATCTTTCATCTCCTGGTACAGTAACAGGTGCAACAAATGCTTTTGAAGAAGATGTAACTTCATCAAGAGCTGTTGGTACTGGTGGTTTAACATGGGATCCTAAATTTGGTACTTCTAATAATAATGTACAGTATAATTTTAAGGTAGAAGTATATGATCCTAGTGGAAATGGTAATACTAAATCAAGAATTTGGCCAACATCTAGCACTCAATTACCTTGGGTAAATCACACTGGTAGTGGATGGACAACTATACATGAGGTTGCAGAGAACACTAATGGTTCAATGAATCAAGGTGATATTTATAAGATAGAATTTCAGAACTCTTCTGATCCTGCTGGTGATGCAGGGTTTTCTGCTATTAGAATTGACGGTGTTCATTTAATAGTTGATGGTGAAGATGAGCCATTACAAGATTCTCCTCATTATCATGATAATCTGGTAATAACAGGCCAAAATAGTGGTGTTACTAGTGGTACTAGTGGTTCGTGGAATATTGATTGGACAACTATTTCAGCACATACTAATACTGCTGGTGTTATAACAGGACATCCTTTAGTTAGAATAAGGAAACCATTTGTTCAATCTGACTACCCTCAAATATTAGGAAAGTTTAAAGTACCAGATTATAGAGATAGAAAGTTAATTGGTATGGGTGAAGGTGTCAGTGGTAGTGGATCACCATTGGTTGAAGGAAGATCATCTGCTGAAGTTGGTGATATTGGTGGTAAATGGATAATACCAAAGGATGTTATTGATGATGCTGCTGAGTTTTTTGAAATTAGTGATGTTACAACATCTGGTTATAGTGATACTAATACTCTAATTCAAGCATATCTTACTGGAGAAAAGGAATTTAAAATTGGTCCTATAGAAGATTATGTCTTTAATAGACCAGCAGAACATGAGCATCAATTGTTGCATAGTGTAACTGACGAGATGTTTGAAGAAAATATAGGTGGTGTTGATAGATTCACCACTGCATATTCTAATATTAAAGGTCGTATATTAGACTTTGAACCAAATACAGCTGATGGTGCTGCTTTAGGACACTCTCATGGTTTGATGGATACTAGACCAGTTAGTAGTGTTATGTCAACCTATGGTAATAGTTCTGGTATTGGTGATAAAGTTACAGAATATTCTGGTGGATCATTAGAAGATGATTTTGGTAATTCTAATCTACCCTCTTATTCAGATGAAAATAGTGAATCAAATCCAGCACAAGAGGCATATTATCCAGTACAGAATGCTTTTGATGGTGTAGCTGGTAATTTTTGTAGTATGACTGTTTCTGATCAGAAATGGAGCATGTTAACATTTGGTACTCCTATTGCTAATGTCACTAAGATTGTTCTTGGAGGTGATGGAACAGGTAAGTTTGGATATAATACAGGAAATCTAGCAACTGGATCTAATTCAAATGGTTTAAGAAAAGATATTATTCTGTATAATACTCCTAGTACTCCTATTACTCTTACCAATTTATATTTTGTAACTACTGGCAATCCTCTTGGTGGTAGTGGTGATGGATATTGTCATCTATATGATGTCAAGCTTACACTTAGTGGTGGTAGTGAGATAGAAGTAAAACAAATTTCAACTGGTTGCTCTAAGTATAAGATAACAGAACCACCATTGATTAATATACAGAGTATGACCAGTGATGGTACTGATGTTACAGTAATTACTGTTGATGATCATGGGTTGCAAGTCGGTGATTGGATACAAGTTAAAGGTGCTGGTACAACTGGTGAAGCAGCAAAATTTAATGGAGAACACCAAATAATACAAGATGGATGGAATACTAATACAATAAAGTATACTCCTGATAATGGAGCTCCTGCTGCAAATACTACTCCTGCTGCTGATGTTAATATGAAACAGGCAGCAGGATATTATGAGGATGTTACTACTACACCAGATCCTAGTGTCTGGGCTGTTGATGCGTTACCAACTACAATAGGTGGGAAACCAATATATTCTAATGATCCTGATCAGTATGGAGATCCACTATGGACAAAAGAATTATCAGGAGCAAGTGGTGATTCATCATATACTGCTTCTTATAGTGCTTCTGCTGGTGTTTATGCTTATTTCTTTACTATGGTAGCACAAGGTGGTGGTGGTGCATCATCTGAGTATGACGGTTCTGATGGTGACAATGCTAGTGTAAGTTTTTCATTACCTGTTAATGGGCAGTCTGTTAATTATACTATTACACTATCAGGTGGTAAAGGAGGAACAAAAGGAACTGCTGGTGGTGCTGGTGGTCAAGGTGGAACAGTAACTATTACTGCTAGTGATGGTAATCCTTCTGCATTGTTGAATGATGAGCGTGTGAGCTTTTCTACAAATACCTCAGGAACAGCAGGAGCATCTGGTGGTCAATTAGATAATACTCAACCTTCTGGTGGTATAGGTTCTGGTGTTCCTAGTGATGGTAATGCTGGTAATGGTGGTGACGGTAGTTATAGTACCACACCAGCTTCATCCAATTATACTTACCCTGCTTCAGGAGTTGCGACTTCTGATGGATCATATAATGCACTTACTGATAACAGATTACCATCACAATCGTTTATTGATTATATTGAAATAACAGCAGTTGGTGGTGCTGGTGGACATGGATCAAAGCTTACCAATTCATATTGTCCAACATATCCATATCCAGGTCCAGGTGGTGTTCCAGATGATGCTGTTCAAGAGTGGAATGTAACTGATTCTGGTGGACAACTTGGTCTTGGTGGTGATCGTGGTAGAGGTAGAAAAGTATTTGGTATAAGTGGTAACCCTAATAATCCAAATCCAACATATAATACAAGTGGATCATATCAATTTGCAAATAATTTTCAATGGATTATAGGTAAAGCAGGTGGTGATGGTAAGAATGATCAATCTGGTCCGTCAACTGAGCCAGGTGGTGCTGGTGGTGCTGGTGTAGAGTCTGGTGGTAAAGGTGGTGACGGAATGTGGGGAAATGGTAGTTCTGGTGGTGGCGGCGGTGGTTCCACAGGTATAAAAACTGCCACTGGAACCTGGATTATGGGTGCTGGTGGCGGTGGTGGTGCTGGTGGTGCTGGTGGAGGAGATAACGGAAGAGGACACACTGACGCTTGTTGGAATGGTGGTAATGGTGAAGGTCCAGAAGGTACTCTATACACCAATACTGCGATTACATCTTCCAATTATGATGATGCACAGAAAGGTGGACAGTCAGGATGCACCGCAGGTGGCGGTGGTGGAGGAGGTGCTGGATTCGGTCCAAATGCAACTGGATCTGGTGGTACTGGTGGTACTGGTGGTGATAGTCATGCTAATACAGGATCTGGTACTGGTGGTCATGCTGGTAGATCTGCTGGTTCAACAACATATCTTGAATCTATAAGTGAGTCTGAAGGTGGAGAAGGTGATGGATATGTGAAGTTTCACATATATTACACTGGAAATAGTGTTAAAGAATCTGGTGGTGGAGGTGGATCAGGTGCTAAGGTGATATTTAATATTGTTGGAGATGATATCCAAAGCAGTATAAGTATCACTAGAGGAAAGAGTGGAGGAGCTCCTGGACAAGGTGGAGCACCAGTTGCTGCTGAGTCTGGTCATCATGGATATGTTAAGGTTACTGCACGTCCAATACAAGAAGGTGGAAGACAAATACTTGGTTACACCTCTCCATCTGGTCGTGTGTATGAAGTTCCTGGATATAATACTGCTAATGAAGATTGGGCTGATGTTGGTACTGGTTCAACAGGAAGTAAGGCAGATATATGGCATACTGCAAGTGATGATATTAAAATGATTACTCCTGCTACAGGTACATTTGCTGCATTAGCAAATCATTCAACTGTACCAACAGGACATCCAACAAGTAATTATTTTAGATTTGCTGGTGACGATGCGATTAGATATTTGAGGATGGGACCATTGGATTTAAGATCAGCAGAACAATTAATATTTAAAGTCATTAAAGGAACAGGTAGTAATGGTGGAGATGCACCAGAAGAAGCTTTGGAGTTGTTATATAATACAGACGTAGAGAGTGAGACTAATTCAGATATACAACAAATAGCAACAACATCTGAAGGTGTAAATGGTAACTGGTTTACTTCTGTAATTAATCTTGATGACAGTCATCCAGCTAGATCAAATGGAGTATATTTGTATGTAAGGCAATCAAGACCAGCTTCAATTATACCAGATAATGATGAAAAACTCAGTGATAGTTGGGGAATAGCACAGTTTGGTATCGTTTATGGTCCTGTTACTGAAAGAGTATTTGTACCTTCAATTAGTGCATATTTGCCTGGTAATACAGGAGCATGTGGACCAGATGGAGGAGTTGATCTAATTCGTAAAACTGTTACTGCTAAGGAAACAAACATAAGATTTACAGATGGTACATTTACATTATCATCAGCTACACCCATATCAGTCTCAGTTACTGCTAATCCACAAGAAACGATACCTCTAATTACTAGATACCATCGTGCTAAATATCTAATAAAAGCATTTTAAAATGAGCACAGCAATTAAAAATACTGACATATATTTAAATGCCTTAGAACGAAGCATTCAATATCAAGGTATTCGTAAAGATATCAGTGATAGTTATTGGGAGAGTGATATTATTCCACTCATATATCCTTTATGGGATAGTGCTAAAGATAAACTTGAGATTTTTTGTATTAAATCTGATGGTACTTATTTAATAACTAGAAATAAGTATAAAAAGAATTTTAAAGATGGTACTCATTCGTGGGTATCGTATGAATTTGATCCTGCTGGAGCTCCTGAGTATGATGTTGATGCACTTGGCAAGAGTATAAAGGAGAAGTTCCTTGAGTTTAAAGGAGTTGAAGAGAATAATTATGAAAGAGCAATACAGCTAGAGTATGCTCGTACTAATTCATTAACTTGGAATAAGATCAAGGTTGTAAGAAAGTTCTTATTGCAAGATAGTGATTTCGTTTTTCTAGAAGACTCACCAGTATCTGCTGCTGACAAATTATTATGGAAGAAGTATAGAGCATATATTAGAGACATTCCTCAACTTCAGCAAGGTGTTGGTACACCGTTTGATATAGTATTCCCCATCACTCCTGATGAATACAACAGAAGAAAGACATTGGATGTTGAAGCTTTGATGACAGAGGTTCTTGGTGATCAAGGTACTGATTCTGAATATCTTACCAGTTCATATCATTTCTGGAAGATGAAGGAGAACACATTAACATCATTTGCTCAACGGATGGCGTTTTATATTGTTGCTAGAACATCAACAGTTGAGGATGCTACAGGAGGATATACTAATAATCCATATCGTGTTATGGTAAGTCCTTTCCATGAACAGGGAGCAACGATCATACATGATGGATCAACACCACGTGACATCGCAGAAAAATGGAAAGCAGATGATGATAAGGTAAACAAGGATTATATTGAAGCATTACTAGATGCTATTGAAAAAGGAGAATTATAATGTTAGTATCACTAGGAGCACAGCGACTGTATGAGATAGTCAAACAGTATGCTGCAACAACAAATAAATATGTACTCGTTATTAATAATGTCAATTGGTTTACTCTTGATGCTACTAAGCAAGCAACAGTAAAGACATTCTATGAAGATAGTATCCCAGAAGATGAGATTGGTGAGGTATTTGCTGAACATTACACATTCTATGACTTTGATGGTCAGGGTGTAGCAGTTGATACAGCAAACGATTGGTTCCCACTATCAAATCAGACTGTTGATGCTGATCATTTTATTGAATGTTATGTTATAACTCCTGCTGGAGGTGTACCATACACTAACAAGATACCAGACAAACCAGCAGAATAGTGTGCCAGTATTACAAAGTGTCACAAGCCCCCTATACAGGGGGTTTTTTAATGCTATAGTATATTTGTTGAGAGGAACTGATGTGGTTCCTACGCCCCAAACCTACTGACCGCCACGACTTAGAAGCGTGGACATGAGGTTGGTAGAACCCTATTACTGCACACATAAGACAGATGGGTGAGCAAGGGTTCA
>MDSY01087001.1_pt1 | contig 12863 bp, 9 predicted proteins | sample 811131 | NCBI WGS metagenome assembly MDSY01 (sample SAMN05326643, study PRJNA326480) | marine metagenome | isolation source: seawater | place: Atlantic Ocean: South West | collected 2010
AGACTTCATTAAGAAGTGAATGTGATAACCAATAGCGAACACAGAAACGATCTGTAATACAGCATCATTTGCTAATGTAATATGTGCAGTCTTCCACCCATTCCTATAAACAGCATCCTTATCTAAGTGATATACCTTTGAAGGATTTGGTGATGATGATTTAGATGATAAAGTTTCACCAGTTTGTTTGGTGTAATCTATAACATCAAAATCTCTACTTCTAGCATTGTACTTTGTAAATGCTCTATCATCTTTCTGCAAAGAGACACCAGTGAACTGGGCAACAACCATAGATTTAAATCCAGTTGCCTTAGATCCATCTGCCTTCATACCCTGCATACCATAAACTGATCTCAATGAACAGTTAAAGATATAAGGAGATGCACCAGTAACAGTATCAACTTCAACACTTACTGTTGCATTACCAACACTTAATCCACCTGCAACTCCAGCAGGTAAAAATGGATCTACTTGTGGTAATAGATATGTGAATTGAGTATCACTTAAAACACTCTGAACCTTTGTAGAAATATTATAATCTGGTACATTAACCTTTTCAATTTTAATTGGAGTTCCACCAGTTAATTCATGAGGAATAGCAGTAGTTACAGTAACAACTGGACCAGGAGTTGCACCATCACCAGATCTAAGTGCTGTAATTTGAATTCTATCAGATGAGAAAGCACCTACAATTTCATACTCAGGTCTTTGTTTCGCAAAAGATTTTGCATCAGAAGGGAATTTTTGATCAATATCTCTACTTGAAGCCCTATTATATGCATTAGATAGTTTACTATAATAAACATCTAAATCAGTTAATCCACCAAAAGAATCTAACTTATTAATACCATCAGCATATTCAAATACAGTTAGTTTATGGTGAGAGAATACTGGTTTTGATCTATTAGTAAGGTCAAAATTAGTTGGGTCAGTATATACTAAAGTATTCTCGTCTCCATCAAAAATAGTAAATTGCCAGAAATAACAAGCACCAGTAACCCTAAAGAGTGCAGATCCCTTTACATTCTCATCAGTAGGATTAGGAACATACTTAGGTCTTATCTTCGTCTTTCTTAAATCTAATCCAACAACAGAAGTTCCTCTTGGAATTATAACACCACCTTCTGTACTATTAAACTTATAAAGTATATTATCTTCTTGTGTTAAATCAAAGTTTGAATTAAGAGTTAAAGTAAGTGTATTCTGTGCTCCACTCTCTGATCCATTTGGACTTATTGCCTTTGCAACACCAGATTCATTTTTAATACCAAAGCCTGGTCTATTATCTACAAGGTGTTCACCAGGAAATAATAATATAGTTGTCTTCTCTACTATATCATTATCATTACCTCTTAAATATGAAAATCTTGCTGACTCTAAGAGTGCTCTTTGTAAGGTCTTAAATGGTTTTGTTAATGAGTTACCCTGATTTTCAATTCCATCAGTGGCATCAAGATCATTGGGATTTACATAAAGAATGCGACCTTCACTATTCTTTATAAAATTCTCTAACTTATTAAGAGGCATCTTCTTATACTACTGTCCAGGTGGTATTTCTATACTTTATTTAGCTTTGTTAATTACAGGATCAATATAGGTAATAATTTCTGGATCTGCAGTATCTTTTATAACTTCCATAACAGACATAAATTGATCAATATTATCACACTCAACCACTTTCTGATCACCCAGATCACTAAAAAGTATAATAGTTCTTTTACATATATTAATTAATATACTTTCTACAGATTCATTCGGATCATTATCCATTTAACTATACCAATTTTTTAATATGATACCACAAAAATTAAATCTCGTCAAGATAATGTTACATAATACCATGTAACTGCTACTCTTTTCTTACCCTTAGTTACAGATTGACCCGAATGTGGATAACACCAATTAGAAGGAAAAATTAAACCATACCCTGCCTTTGGTTTAAAAGTTGCATGTGGAAATTCTGTTCCACCTCCCTCAAATCCATTAGACAAATAAACAATCACAGATATTTTTCTTTCATATTCAGGTAATTGTGGTCTTTGAGCAGCATCGTGATGAAATTTATACTCTTGTCCACCACTATATTCAAGTATCTGTATACTTTCTCTCCAAGATTTTGTGCCTCTACCACCAGGAACAGGATAATATGTAAAATTCTGACATAATTTTGATACTTTAAATTTATAATCAACTAAAGCAGAATTGATTCTATCATGTAAAAGATTAGTCGCTTCATCACCATCAACTAATGATGTTGAAACACTTGATCTTATAGTAGTATCAACTTTAGCTTTATTTTTTATATTTCCACTAAAAACAGTCGCTTTTTTAAATTCACATGTTTCGTCTATATGCTTATTAATTATTTTTAAATCTTCATCACTAAGAATTTTAATAATTTGTATTAAATCATTCATTACAAATGCCAAATATTAATAATAATTATTATAACACATTTATGATGGTTTTGTTGGCCAAGATGAATGTGATGCTTTATATGCGATATCCTTTACATTACTATCAGTAACATTTGCTGGCAAATCTCTTAATTCCTGTCTGTATGTACTCCATTCTGCTTTCTTAGTAGAATCTAATGGGGAATCAGGATATTGAGTCCAATCTGAAGCAGATAATTTTTTATTTCTTTTCATTCTAAGTTGTTTATAATGGTCACTTGTAGTACGTAAATCTACTGGTTGTGGAACTACAATTGTTGATTCAAAATAAGATTGCCCAACACCAACACCATCTGCAATTCCAGTTACTGCTAAAGCAACCTGAACAGATCCAGTAGGAGGTGTCCAAGTAGTTGTATTACCATCCCATTCTATAATGTTTGTTACTATATTATTTTCAATAATAGCATACCTACCCATTTTAATTACCTCTTAAAAACCAAATACCATTATACACCCATTTGATCCAGAATTACCAGAAGTATTCTGATCACAGGTTACAACACCATCTGCACCTTCTCCATAACTTCTACCACCCCAAGCAGACATTCCACCTTGAGCTCTTGCAGCATGTTCATCGACAGTAGTATTACCAGCACTTGTGGCCATATTACCATCTCCACCATTTGCACCATTCATCCCAAAACCATTACCTGCTCCACCAGTACCACCCTCAGATACTCTAGTATTAGGAGAGTAATCTGTTCCACTACTTCCAGTACCACCTGCACCATAAAGACCAGTATTTCCAAATGTTGTTGTTCCACCAGTTCCACCAGTTCCACCAACCCATCCACCACCAGAGGAACCACCACCTCCACCAGTTCCGACAGTTACAGACATTGAAGCAGGTAAACTTGATGCAGCATAAATCCACATACCCATACCACCAGCTCCACCACCACCAGTAGCACCACCATCACATCCATCATCATCTTGTGCATTAGCACCACCAGATCCACCACCTCCACCAATACAAATTACCCAAAAATGACTATATCCAGATGGTTTTGTCCAAGTTCCAGATGATGTAAATGTTTGTAAATTTGCACCACCACCGCCACCACCAGCAGAACCATTCGATGCTGCTGTTATTCTACCTTGTTGGTCAACAGTTATATTTGCATTAGTATATGAGTCAGGAGTTACAGCAGTATTATCCAGATTCATTGTAAATTCATTCTGACTCTGAACTGAATTTGTGAGAGCAGTTCCAGCATTGAATTTAATAGTATAATCAGTTGCGGATGAAGTATTTTCTGTTCCGTCTAATTTTAAATTAACATTTCCACCGCCAGCATTTTCAACAGTATATGAATAAGTTGTATCGACATTAGTACCTGGAGGACCAGGAGGACCAGGAGTTCCAGTTCCTGGAGGACCAGGAGGACCAGGATTACCAGTTCCAGGAGTACCATCCTCACCATCTTCACCTGGAGGACCAGGAGGACCACTGCCTGGAGGACCAGGAGGACCTGGTGTAGTTGAATCTTCTCCTGGAGGACCAGGATTACCAGGAGGTCCTGGAGGACCAGAATCTAATGGAGTAAACTCTAAAGCAGTTTCTCCCGAATTTACTTTAACTGTTTTACCAGATTGTCCAGAATATCCAGGAGAAGTATCAGGAGTATCTGTTAATTCTAAAAATGTTCCTGCACCACCACCAGTGCCAGGAGGACCAGGAGGACCAGGAGGTCCTGGAGTATTTCCTGGAGGACCAGGAGGACCAGGGTTACCAGTTCCTGGAGGACCAGGAGGTCCAGGAGTTGCAGGACCAGGAGGACCAGGAGGACCTTCAGGTCCATTACTTGGAACTCTATCCCAAGCATACCCATTCCACTTCCACATCACACCATTTTCGGTATGAGTCTCGTCTAGTTCAGGACTATTTGGAAAATCAAATGCTGCCATTATCCACTCTCTGGTATCACCACTATATTGTACCATTTAATAGGGTACGAACCACTAACAGCATCTAAATTAGCAGTATGTCCATCTGCAAGCCAAAATTCATCTACAAAAGTTCCACCATTAGTTGCTACAGCTCTGGTCATTTGACCAGAACTTGTAATATGTTTACCAAAACCTACAAATCTATCATTAGTTCCACTAGTTTCTTCAAACATATAACCAGATCCAGCTGATCCAAATCTCAATTTAATACCAACAGTCGATGCTTGAGAATTATCTGCTGCAAGAGCAATACCAATAATCACACGAACATTCTCACCAGTGCTATTGGTATAACTCCAATTACCCGATCCTGAATATACTGTTGCTGCCATAATCTTTTAATTTCCTGTTTACTATTTATGGCAATCCCATTGGAATATGCCATTGACTTTCAAATGGACCAGCACCACTACCAGCAGCAGAACCTGGAGGACCAGGAGATCCAGCAGGACCTTGTGCTACTGCTACCCATTGATCACTATTACCATCATTATAATACACATATAATGCTCCAGTGTCACTTTCCCACCACAAATCACCCTCTGAAGGTGCAGGAGAAGTTGGTGGAGTTTCACTGATTTGTAGTCCAGCAATACCTGCAGGACCAGGAGGTCCAGGAGTACCTGGAGTACCAGGAGTTCCATCATCTCCATCAGGACCTGGAGGTCCAGGAGAGGGAGGACCAGGAGGACCTGGGTTTCCTGGAGGACCAGGAGGACCACCAGCAGGACCAGGAGGTCCAGGATTACCATCTTCACCTGGAGGTCCAGGAGTTCCAGGAGTACCAGGAGTACCTGGACTTCCAGTTCCTGGAGGACCAGGATTACCAGGAGTTCCATCATCTCCATCGGGACCTGGAGGTCCAGGAGGTCCATTTGGAGGACCTGGAGGACCAGGAGGACCTTCATCCCCATCATCACCAGGAGTTCCAGGAGTACCTGGAGGACCAGTTAATCCACCAGGTCCTGGAGGACCTTCAGGTCCAGGAGCACCTGTATTTCCAGCACCGTCGATTCTTCTCCATACTACACCATCCCACTTCCATATAGCACTACCATATTGGTAAGTCTCATTTATAGTAGGACTATTAGGAAAATCAATATGGTTCGACATTCTGTACTATTATACCTCTCTTATTTATTCTTAGGTTTTCATAATATAACATAAAGCATAGTATGGTGGCAAGTTTTTATCAGTTCCACTAACACCTTCACTACCAACAGATGTAGATGTAGATGTACTTACAGAAGGAGTTGCAGAAGGATTACCTGTATTACCAGATACAGATCCAGATATACTTACACTTTCATTACTTGTACTACCAGATACAGATATTGATACGGTTTCACTTCCAGAACTACCACTAACGTTAGCAGATCCACTACCACTGTACATATTCTGCATACTACCCCAAGCAGGATACGTATAAGATTGTTGTCCCCAAAGAGTATTATACGCTGGTGCTGGCATATAATGTTGGTGACCAGAATCACTTACAGTAACACCATGACTATGCGAATCGGATCCAGATCCTGAAAATGAATGGTCATGAGATCCAGATGCAGAGAAAGAATCTGAGAATGAGTGTGTATGATTCGTACCACTTAAAGAAGATGAAGATGAAGATGAAGCAGAATGATTGTGAGAAACAACTACAGCATCTTTACTACCACCAGTAGCATCAACAGAATAACTATTACCTGCACCAAGTACAAATCTATCAGTTAAATTTGGTGTACTATTATTACCATCACAAAGTGTCCACCCAGAAGGGATAGCGTTTGATGCACCAGACCAAATTAAAATAACACCAGTAGGTATTCCAGTATCTCCTGCAGTTCCTGGAGGACCTGGAGGACCTGGGTTTCCAGCACCACCTGGAGGACCATCATCTCCTGCAGAACCTGGAGGACCTGGAGGACCAGGGTTTCCATCAGATCCTGGATTTCCATCAGATCCTGGGTTTCCATCATTACCATTAGTACCTGGGGTTCCATCATTACCATTAGTACCTGGAGTACCATCATCACCATCAGTTCCAGGAGGACCAGGAGGTCCAGAAGAACCTTGAGGTATACTAAAATCAAATATAGCAGCAGAAGAAGTACCACTATTAGTAACTGATGCAGGAGTTCCAGCAGCAACAGTTGTTGTAGGTCCTGCTGCTATAGTTGCTGCAGCACCTGGAGTTCCATCATCTCCATCAGTTCCTGGAGGTCCAGGATTTCCATCAGTACCTCTTAAATCTCCAGTTACAAAACCAAGACCATCAGTTGATGTAAATGTTACTTTTCCTGTAGAAGAAGCATATGTACCACCTGTCCATCCACTACCATCACCTCCTGCAGATCCTGGAGGACCAGGGTTTCCATCAGTTCCTGGAGTACCATCATTACCTGGAGTGCCATCATCACCAGCAGGTCCAGGAGGTCCAGGAGGACCACCAGCAGGACCAGGAGGTCCAGGACTACCTGGTGTTCCATCACCACCAGGAGGTCCAGGAGGTCCATTTGGAGGTCCTGGAGGACCAGGAGGTCCATCATCTCCATTATTTCCTGGTGTTCCATCAACACCATTAGTACCATTTGATCCTGGTGTTCCTGGAGTACCATCAGTACCATCATTACCATCATTACCTGGAGTTCCTGGAGGACCAGGAGGACCAGGAACTGTAGAATCAGCACCTGCTGGTATAACAAAATCAAATACAGCAGCAGAAGCAGTACCAGTATTAGTAACTGATGCAGGAGTTCCAGCAGAAGCAGTAGATGTAGTTCCTGCGTTTAAACTTGCTGCAGGACCAGGAGGACCAACAGCAGCATCGCCACTAATAGTTACCCACTGACCATCCTTCCTTATCTTAACTGCCATAATATATTAAATAGGTTTTGTCACTACCTGCCTTGTTCTTGGCCATTTAACTCCAGTTGCACCACTAGTAAAACTTCCACCATTACTATGATATTTCCTTCCTGTTACAGATGTACTATCTATATCTGGTCTACGATTACTATGATTAGGATGTGGATAAACAGTTCCAGTTTCTGGTCTTTTTTTAACATATTTTAACATTCTATTAGGAGAATCCAACAGTCCTTTTTTTCGGAGTGCATAATTGGTTATATCACCATCATTACCAACATTATTTGTTGCATTCTCTATTAAATGTTGAAGAACATCTGATTGTTTTAAATTTGGTTCCTGTTCCAAAAGACAAGCAATTACTCCTGCCACTTGAGGAGATGCCATACTTGTTCCAGTCATTGGTCCAATAAAAAAACTACTACTTCTTGGATCTTGTTTAATACGAGCATTTACCCCATTACCATTATTATTACTACCTCCATCACCTTTATCATCATAATAAGCACCAACAGTTCCATTTCCTACAGCCCATATATCAACTGCTTTACTATATGTACTAAAATTATCTCTATATTCTGCTTCATCAGGACTAACAGATCCAACAGCAATTACATCACCTGTAGTAGTTCTTAAATTCTGAGGTGTAGATCCTCTCATTGCCCACCATTCATTGTATCCTGTTAATCCAATTGCCCAATCGGGCTTACCATATACTTTAGTATTATAATCTATTTCATTCTGTATTGTACCTCTTGTAGAATAATTACCTGCTGCAGAAACTACAATTATTCCCTCCTCAAACATGTCCTCTAAATCAGCTATTGGTCCTGCCAAAAAATAGGTATAAAATCCCATTTCGCACCACCAAACATTATCATTATCAACAGCACTATAGGCATAATAACAAAATATTCCTTCAGCCTCAAGTATTGCTTTTTTTTCAAAATCACTTCTTCCAGCCATATCAGAAAATCCAGTTCGACCATCCATACCAGTCACTTGACTAAGACGCATTCTGTTAGTATTACCCCAACTCATATTAATAATAGTTGGATTCTTTCTACCTGTTGCTGGATTTACTGTCTTTATATTATTATGCCAGTGTCTTATACAATCATAAGAAAAATCTGGTGCAGAACCACCTATAGCAGAATTTCCATGATTTCTTTTCAATAAATTGGTTTGAAAAGTTATATTATAAATGTTTGCATCTCTTGCCCAACCATGAGTATTTCCAGCCGCAAGTGAAGCAACATAATTTCCATGATTACTTCCAGCAGATCCCTCACTCCATGTAGTACCATTAACAGTATAACTCTGTGAACCATAACTATACGTATCAGAAGTAACCATGTTATTAGCCGACATCATAGATGCATAATCACTCCCAAACCAATTTATTTGATTAACTCTAGATCCACCACTACCATCAGCATTTATTGCAAATTCTGGATGATCTGAATTAATAAAATGATCCATAATCACAATATCAACATTTTTACCAGAACTTGTTGTATTAGTAATCTTTGTTTGATTTTCTATACCAGAAGCATTAAACATTCCCCAATCTGGTGGAATATTAGAACCATCTAAATGTCTTGCAATTCCCCAATTTTTATGTGTATTATTCCAAGTAGATGCTTGATCAGTCTGGTTCCAAAATCTAGTATAAGTTTTAGATTCATTCTGATATGGACCACTCGCATTAAGTTCTGGAAATATACCAAGAGCAGATGGTTCTAATTCAACAGCCAATACTCTTGAATCTTTTCTCAGTTCTTCTGCTTCCTCATCAGTTAATTCATAATTTGTATTTCTACTAATATCTCTTTTCTCAGTACAGTTACAAACTCTAGTTGGTACAGTTGCATTACCAGATGATGCTTCCATCTCAGTATAAAAGTTGTCCAAATCATCATATTTTTTTAGAGTAACAACATATTTTTTAGTAGACATCTATTAAGCCTCCAACTGTAATACTTGGAAACTAACAGATATAGATGCAGAAGAACTGGATCTATTTTTTATTTTTGCATACATGGTTGTAGAGTAGTTCGCCTCACCGTTAAATCCAATAACTCCAGGAGACATCATAAAAGTACCATTACCAATTACTTCTGCAATAACACCAGAACCTGGAGCAGGGTCTGTTCCTTCAAGTCTATTAGCATCAGCATTTGCTGAAGTTGAATCTGTATATAATCTTACCCATGCATCGCTTGTTGTAAGGATTTTGAAAAGAGCATAAGATTTAAATCCTGTAAAGGTCTTATTCTTTGTTTCTCCTCCAGTATAACTTTCAGTAGGTATAGTGATCGAAGTTCTTGATGCTAAAGTACCACCACCTCCACCACTACCAGAGGCAGTAATAGTAGTTCCAGTAACAGTAAGATTAGAACCAACAGTTAAATACGTTAATTTACCTGCAGAATCATCCCAAAATACTAATTTATCTGCACCTGCATCATCTGCAATAATGTCACCACCACTTATTGAAAGAACATCCGTTACATTTGTACCTATAGAAAGACTACTACCTCCACCACCAGAGGCAGCAATAGTAATCTTTTTATTAGAAGTATCATGAGTTAATGTAACATTACTACCAGCAACCAAAGAAACATCGTCATCATTGTTACCACTATCTCTTAATCTAATAATAGCATCATTACCAGTTCCCGAACCACTTGATGAACTATGTTCGGCATATATTAAATCATAGGTTGTATCGGATCCACCGCCACCGCCACCAGAAACAGATTCCCATTTAGGTGGTGTATTAGCACCTTGGCTCATTAATACTTCACCTGAAGTTCCATAATCAACTGATCCTACATGACCTATTCCGAAAGCACCAGATCTATTAACTGCAAATCTTTGAGTACCAGTACCTCCAGTTTGTGTTATCTGATCAATAATTCTTATTACATGATCAGCCTCTCCAGCAACACCTGAATTTCCACCATAAACATCAATTGCATAATCCTGATTTCCTTGTGAATTTTCAAATTGTAAATGACCACCTTCATTATTCATGTCATCTGTTGCATGAAGAAGAGTTTCACCAGTAGCAGCAACTGTCAAAGCTGCTGAAGCAGTACCAGAAGCAGTATATAATGTAATAGGTCTATTAGTTAGATTATTAGATGAAGCAAATATTCCAAAATAGTTAGTATCATTATAGAAACCTGCTACATTATTTCCAGTCTGAGTACCATAAACTTTCAACTGTTTAAGTGTTGTAAGCTCAATTGTAGTACTTCCTTCTGTTTTAAATACAATATTACCATCAGTACCCGTATCAATACATTCTACACTTGTATTGCCTTCTTCTATCTTATCTGTAGCACCACCGCCACCACTACCACCAGAGGCAGCAATAGTAATCTTTTTACTAGAAGTATCGTGAGATAATGTAACATTGCTACCAGCAACCAAATAAACATCATCATCATTACTACTACTATCTCTTAGTCTAATAATCGCATCATTACCAGTTCCCGAACCACTTGATGAACTATGTTCAGCATATAGTAAATCATAGGTTAGACTACTACCTCCTCCTCCACCACCACTATAAGTTTCCCATTTAGTACTACCGTTTGTATCTACCCTTAAAAACTGTCCTGAAGTACCAAAAGCACCTGTTCCATCTTTTAACTTTTGACGAAGCTGTACATAATCTGTTCCAACACTAAAAGCAGGACCAGAAGCATTGGACATTGCTCCATAGAACAAAAGTTCATTTTTCTCAGGTATATTTCCAGCTATAGACTCCCAATAGACTCCTATAGCAGCAGTGGCAGTTGCACCTGAATTTCCTGAATCCCAAAACTCTAATAATCGTACACTAGACGTATTAATTCTAAACAGAGAAGAACCAGCAAATCCATTACTACCATCATTATATTGAATATAATTAGCACTTCCTCCAGCAGATGCTGATCCACCACTAACATCAAGAGTAGTTCCATTGATAGTAACGTTAGTACCCATCATTAAATATCTTAATTCACTTGCAGAATCATCCCAAAACAGAATCTTATCTGCTTCTGGATCACCAGCAGAAAATACTCCACTACCACTTACTGAAAATATAGATCCTATGGATGAATCCATAGTAATTCCACCACCTGAATTGGCAACCCATGACATCTCTCCACCAGTAGTTGATGATAAAACATATCCACTAGAAGTTGGATACGCTAATGGTAATTCATAAGCATTAGTTCCACTTGTTGTCCTTTTATTCTGGAATGTTATATTTCCTACACCAGATCCACCACCAGAAATATCAAGTATTGCACCAGAACCTGATGTATTAATATCACCTTCAAGAGTAAACTTTGCAACACCACTATTAGCTGATAATGTAGCAGCAACTGTACCATCTATGGTGGTTATAACTGTACCATTACTTCCACTATCAGTTATTTCTACCTTACTATCAAGTTCTTCTATCTTATCTAATGTAGTAGATCCTCCACCACCTGAAGGAGCATTAGTTAATTCAAGAGCATTTCCAGCAGCATTTACCTTAATCCATTTATCAGCAGTAAATGAACTTGGAGTATCAGTAAGTGAAAGAAAACTGGATTGGAAACCACTACCACCATCACCACCAATTATATTCCACTTGGTTCCGTCCCATTTCCAAGACTTATTAATAACACCTGTCCAAGCACTATGTACTTGACCATTACTCGGACTGTTTGGAAAATTTATAGCCATTATTTAATTACTGAAATTTACCTATAATTGTATTTAGCTAGCTGGTAGGTGTTGAAGTTTGATTTGGTTCTACAATAAGATTACCATCAGCATCTGTCATATTTAATCCTTTAATAGTATCATCTTGTCTTTCACCAACAACCATCCACGAAACAGTATCTGTAGAAGTAGTAGCTTTTGATTGTATAGTTAATTTATTACCAGTAACAGATCCTTTAACAACAGTCCATCCCGTTTCATTTGATGTAAAACATTGTACATCTCTATTCAATGCTTCAAAAGTACCTTCAGTCATACCAGCCTTAGTATCAAGATTAACTGTAGCAATACCAGCAACTAAAGCAACAGTACCACGATAGATAAGATCCATTTGTGGACCTTCAATAAATGAATGAACTAAGTCCTTTGTAGTTGTAAGACCAGCAACAGGATGAGGTATTCTAAACGAACCACCAGCTTTACTAAGAGTACCATTAACATAAACTTCATTACCACCAGATGTGCCACCAGTATTCTTTAACTGTAAAGGGAAGGTGAAAGTAGTACCACCAACATAGAAGAGCATAGAACTATCTCCTCCACTAATACTACTATGGTAGCAAGTTATTCTTGAACCAAATACACCAGCATCATCATGAAATGCAAGTGAACCATTTAAAAAACTATCATACTGTAAGTTACAACCAGCAAAACCACTTCCATCATTAATTTGGAGTTGATTAGCAGACCCACCTGGACTTCCACCGCCACCACTTGGAGCATCAGTATATTCTAAAGCAGTACCACCAGAATTAACCTTTAACCACTTATCAGCAGTATATGTTGAAGGTGTACCAGTTAATCCAGTAAATGAACCTG
>MDSY01006632.1_pt1 | contig 12859 bp, 15 predicted proteins | sample 811131 | NCBI WGS metagenome assembly MDSY01 (sample SAMN05326643, study PRJNA326480) | marine metagenome | isolation source: seawater | place: Atlantic Ocean: South West | collected 2010
ATGGGCCTAAAAGATATAGCTGTATCTTCAGGGTCTGCATGCACGTCAGCAAGTTTAGAGCCTTCATATGTTCTAAGAGCCTTAGGAAGAAAAGATGAGTTAGCACACAGCTCAATAAGATTTTCTTTTGGCAGATTCACCAAGGATGAAGATATAGATAAAACCTTGTCTATATTACATAACGTAGTTGAAAGATTAAGAGAATTATCTCCTTTATGGGAGATGCATTTAGATGGTGTTGATCTTGATTCCGTTGTTTGGAATACCCATTAATAACGTAGGAGTTAACAAATGGCATATAGTAAAAAAGTAGTAGATAAATTTGAGAATACTCTAAATAACCCTAAAGCTTTTAATGTTGGAAGATTTGATCCATCGGAAGTTGGAGTTGGAACAGGAATGGTTGGAGCCCCTGCATGTGGTGATGTGATGAAGTTACAAATTAAATGCGAACCACAAGGCAATACTCATATTATCAAGGATGTTAAATTCAAGACTTATGGCTGTGGTTCAGCTATAGCCTCTTCAAGTGAATTAGTTGAAATGCTAATCGGCAAGACTTTGGAAGAAGCAAAAGAAATCAAGAACAAAGAAATAGTAGATGCTCTTGAACTACCCCCAATTAAAATTCATTGCTCTGTTCTTGCAGAAGATTCAATCAAACAAGCAATAGAAGATTACGAATCTAAGCAATAGGAAATTTATATGGAGAGCTTTAGTTCCACTGACTTAAACTTCTCAGATAAGGCAATTTCACATTTTTTAACTAGTCTTGATTCTAGAGGCAAAGGCCTAGGTATAAAAATTGGTGTAAGAAAAGCTGGATGTTCTGGTTATGAATATTTTTTTGATTTTGTAGACATATTAGAAGCTGAGAATATTTTATTTGAAAAAAGTGGATGTAAAATATTTGTAGATCAAGAAAGTTTAAATTTTTTAAAAGGAAGTCTAGTTGACTACAGCGAAGATGGCCTTAACAAAGGCATTAAATTTATAAATCCTAATGCAAAAGCAGTATGCGGTTGCGGCGAAAGCTTCACAGTTTAAAAAATGGCAAAAATAAAGATTTGGCCTCATGAGGATCTTTGTCCTAATGGGATTGAAATAGAAACTCTTCCAAATGAAACGATTTGTGAGGCAGCACTCAGAGAAGGAATAAAAATTGAACATGCTTGCGAAATGTCATGCGCATGTACAACCTGTCATTGTATTGTTAGAAAAGGTTTTAATAGTCTTGATGATGCAAGTGATATCGAAGAAGACATGCTTGATAAAGCATGGGGATTAGAGCAGACATCTAGGTTAAGCTGTCAGGCAGTTCCTCCAATAGATGAAGACATAGAAATAGAACTACCTAAATATAATATAAACATGGTTTCAGAAGATCACTAATGGATAATCTAGAATGGCTTGATGTTGGCGATATTGCTATAGAGTTATTTGAAAAATTTCCTGAAATAGACCCACAATGGATAGCTTTTCCAGATTTGCACTCCAAAGTATGTAATTTAGAAAATTTTTCTGGAGATCCCTTAAAATCTAATGAGCAAATTTTAGAAGCTATTCAGATGTTATGGATAGAAGAATATCTATAAGTCCCATATAATAGCTAAAATTTTATATAGGAAACATTACCATGGCAATAGAACAAACATTATCAATCATTAAACCAGATGCAGTTTCCAAGAATGTTATTGGAAAAATTATTTCAAGATTTGAAGAAAGTGGTTTGTATTTAGTAGCAGGAAGATTAGTACAACTCTCTGATGAAATGGCTGCAGGTTTTTATGCAGAACATGAAGGAAGACCTTTTTATAATGATCTCAAAGCTTTTATGACTTCTGGGCCAGTTTTTGTTCAGGTTTTGGAGGGAGAAGGCGCCATTTTAAAGAATAGAGAACTTATGGGTAATACAAATCCTCAAGAAGCAGCAGCAGGTACTATTAGAGCTGACTTTGCAAAAAGTATTGATGCCAACGCTGTACATGGTTCTGATTCTGAAATCAGTGCTCAGAGGGAGATTAATTATTTTTTCAAAGATGAAGAAATAATGTCTAAATAAATCTTGGAAATTAAAGAAAATCTTTTAGGGTACTCATTAGATTCATTAGAAGATTTCTTTAAAAAAATAGATGAGCCTAAATTTAGAGCAAAACAGGTCTTAAAATGGATTCATCAAAAAGGTGTTATTGATTTTGATGAGATGACCGATCTTAACAAGGGTTTAAGGGAAAGGTTGAAGTCAATTTCTTTTATCCAACCTCCAATAGTTGAAGAAACATTCATATCTCCTGAAGGTACCAAGAAATATCTCATAAAATTAGATTCAGGTTCAATGGTTGAAATGGTTAGAATTCCAGAAAAAAAGAGAATGACTTTATGTATTTCTTCTCAAGCTGGATGCGCTCTGCAATGCACATTTTGTGCTACTGGAGCTCAAGGCTTTGAAAAAAATTTAACAGCTGATGAAATAATAGGTCAGGTATGGTTAGCAAACTTTCATGAAAAGGAAGAGCATCTCATCACCAATGTTGTTTTTATGGGCATGGGTGAGCCATTATTAAATTTTAAGCCAGTTATTGAGTCTGCAAAAATAATGAAAGATCAGATGGCATATGGTCTTTCTAGAAAAAGAATTACTATAAGCACCTCAGGGATAATTCCTCAGATAGATAAGTTATCTGAATTTATAGATGTGTCTTTAGCTATATCTCTTCATGCGCCAATTAATAAACTAAGAGATGAAATAGTACCCATTAATAAAAAATATCCAATAAGTGAGCTAATTAAATCTTGCAAGAATTACCTTGCTTATTATGAAGGTAAGAGAAGCATAACTATTGAATATGTTCTAATTGATGGGGTAAACGATTCACCAGATTTAGCAAGAAAATTAACGAAACTCTTATCAGATATTTCATGTAAGATAAATTTAATACCATTCAATCCTTTTGATGGGTCTAATTACAAAAGATCAACTAATAAAAATATCAATGAATTTAAGAAAATACTTATGGATAAAGGTTTTATAACCACTCTAAGAATCACCAGGGGTGATGCAATTGATGGAGCTTGCGGTCAGTTGGTTGGAAAATTGACCAAATCTGTAAAAGGTAAAAAACTTATAAGTCATCAATCAATATGAGTAATAAAGAACTAAAATCAGCAAATTCAGCAAAAATTGGAATAACTTTCTCTAATGCTAGATCAAAAATTGGTTTAACACCGATTGAAGTTTCAGAAAAAACATTAATAAATTTAAAGTACATTCAAGCTATAGAGTCTGGTGATTATTCAAATTTTCCAAGTGAAGCCTTTGCAAGAGCTTACTTTATTAAATATGCTAAGTTTTTATCAATCAAATGCGATTTCCCATCTATTTACGAAGCAAACACAAGAGAGGAAGAGATTGTTGAAAAATCTATTCCTAAAATAAATAAATCTTTTTATAATTTATTTTCTGCAGTTTCTTTATTATTGATTGTCTTGATAGTTATTTTAATAAAATTTCTTTCTAATAAAAATATAGATTCTATTGATATAAAAAATACTCAAGTAAATCTATCAGAAGAAAATATATCTTTCATTGTGGGGAGTGTTAAAAGTAATATTATTTCTTCACAAAATAAAATTCTCGAACCTGCTCAATCAACCATTAAAGCAATGAGTAATGAAATATCACTATCATTTAATGATCAGTGTTGGATTGAAATCTATTCAAATGATGAATTGGTTGAATATCAATTATTTAATGCTGGTGAAAGTTTTGAGAAAGTTATAAATAGGCCTTTCAAAATCATAATAGGCAATGCTGAAGCGGTATCTGGTTCATATGATGGTGATTTTATTGATTTTATCAGTAATGCTAATAGACTTAGGGTTAATACTATTATTTTTAATGATGAGTAACTGGATAACAAGAAAAAAAACTAAAGCCGTTAATGTTGGAGGAGTTTTAGTTGGGGGTGGAAATCCAATTGCTGTTCAATCTATGACAAATACTAATACGTCTGATGTGCTAGCAACTGTAAAACAAATTAATGATTTACAAGCAGCAGGTGCTGATATCGTAAGAGTCTCAGTTCCTGGCTTTGAAGAGGCAGCTGCTTTTAAGCAAATTAGGAAAGCAGTTGATATTCCACTCGTGGCAGACATCCATTTTGATTATAAAATTGCACTAGAAGTGGCCGATACAGCAGATTGCTTAAGAATAAATCCTGGAAATATTGGAAAAGAGAATAAAGTCAGAGAAGTCATTCAAGCAGCGATTCATAACAATGTGCCGATAAGGGTAGGTGTAAATGCTGGTTCGTTGGAAAAAGATCTCCAAAAAAAGTATGGCGAACCAAATGCTGATTCTCTTGTAGAGTCAGCTCTTCGTCATGCTGATATTCTCGATAGATTTAATTTTGATAATTACAAGATGAGTCTCAAGGCATCAAATATAGAAATGACTGTTGAGGCTTATAGAAAAATTTCCAATCTAATTGATCAACCACTCCATCTTGGAATTACTGAGGCTGGAAGTTACAGAGCCGGAACTGTTAAGTCATCTATAGGTGTTGGAATGCTTCTTACTGAAGGGATAGGAGATACTATAAGAATATCTCTTGCCTCAGATCCTGTGGATGAAATAAAAGTTGGTTGGGATATTTTAAAAAGTCTTAATATTAGAAGTAGGGGAGTTAAAATTATTGCATGCCCTAGTTGCTCTAGACAAAATTTTAATGTTATTGAAGTGGTTAACGAATTAGAAGAAAGATTTGAAGATATATCAGAGGATATAGAAGTCGCTATTATAGGTTGTTACGTTAATGGTCCAGGTGAAAGCAAAGCTGCAGAAATTGGGCTAACTGGAGCTAGTCCTAGAAATCTTCTTTATGTTGATGGATCTCCAGATAAAAAAATAAGTAGTGAAAATCTTGTTGAGGAAATTGAAGAGAAGGTTAGGGAAAGAATAGCCATGAGAGATTCAGTAGAAATTATTGCGAGGAGCTAAATTGGATAAAATTCACTCACTAACAGGCATGCTAGATCTTTATGATGATGGAGATTCTAACAACTTATCAGTAAAAATATTTGAAGTTGAAGAAAGAATTAAAAAAATTTTTACTAACTATAAATTAAGCGAAATAAGAACTCCAGCGCTCGAAGATACCAATCTATTTAAAAGGGCTACTGGCGATACATCAGATATAGTTAATAAAGAAATATATTCATTTAACGATAGAAACGAAAAAAGCATAGCTTTAAGACCTGAAGGCACTGCAAGTGTAATAAGGGCCATAATTGAGAAGAAATTAGATCAATCACCTCATAAGATTTGGTATATGGGTCCTATGTGGAGGTATGAAAGACCTCAAAAAGGTAGGTACAGACAATTTTATCAAGCAGGAGTTGAGATTCTAGGATATGAAGAAGGTCCTCCTGAGTTTGAAATGATTTCGTTGGTTTGTTCAATAATTGATGAGTTTATGCTTAAAAATTGTTGCATTAAAATTAACCATCTAGGCAATAAAATTAGCAAACAAGCCTTTTGTGATGCATTGGTTAAATTTTTAGAACCTTTTAAAGATGATCTTGATTCCAAAGATTGCGAAAGGCTCTTAAAGAATCCTTTAAGAATATTAGATAGTAAAAATGAGCATACTCAGAGTATTTTAGAAAAAGCACCCTCTATAAAAGATTTTTTAGAACCAGAATCAATTGAATTGCTTGAGAGAATCAAAGAACAATTTTCTGATATTTGTTCTATTGAAATTGATTATTCCCTTGTAAGAGGGCTTGATTATTATTCCGGGTTTGTTTTTGAAGCAATTTCTGTCAATCTTGGGGCTCAAGACTCATTTTTGGGTGGCGGCAGGTATGATAATTTGTGTTCAAAGCTTGGAGGAAAAGACCTACCTTCAATAGGTATGGCTATTGGGATTGAAAGATTTGCAAGCCTTATTGAAGAGGTAACTGTAAAAAACAAAATAATATCATTTGTAACTGTTACTAGTAATTTAGAACCAAAAACATATAAAATAGCGCACCAACTTAGGACTATTAATAGAGATGTTGTATTAGATACTCACCTTGACAGTGCAAGCTTAAAAGCTAAGTTAAGAAGAGCTAATAAAAATAATGCAGACTATGTAATTATTATAGGTGAAGAAGAGTTGAGCAGTAATACCGCAATTATTAAGCCATTGAAAGATGAACTTAAGGATCAGCAAACTGTCTCAATTGATGAGTTATTGAGCTTTTATAAAGCTGTATAAATTTAGGAAAAATTATGAACGAAGTGTTTGAAAATGATATGAAATTTGCATCTATCTTTAGATTTTATAATAAATATAAAATTCTTATTTTATCCTCTATCGCTTTGACTGTATTAGTTTTAGTAGCAACTTTAGCAATGACTCAAATATCCAAAATCAATCATGAAAAAGCAGCCTCAATATATAGCAATTGGCTTGCACAAGATAGAACTGCAGAGGAAGGCCAGATAAGAGCTGAAGAGTTATTTAACGAATTAATTTCTTCTTATCAAAAAACAGGATATGCACAAATAGCCCTGCTCAATAAAGCATCTTCTGATGCAAAAGCTGGCAATACCAGTGAAGCTTTAGAAAAGTTTACTATGCTTGTCAATATATCTGATGGCTTCTCTGGCAATAAGTTGTTTAATAAATTAGCTAGAATTAGTACTGCAAGACTATTATCTTCCAACAAAGAATACGACAAGGCATTAGAGATGCTTGAAAAGTACTCATCTTCATCAACAAATGCATATATTCATGAATTAATTGGCGATATTTTACTTAAAAAAGAACAATCTTCTCTGGCTCGTGAACAATACCTACTGGCAAAAGATAAATATACTGATGAAGCCTCAAAATCGATTATTTCGATGAAAATAGCAAGTATTAAATCTTAAATATAATTAAATGATAAATAATCTTAATCAACCCTTTGCAGAAAAAAAAATATTTCTATTATTTTCTATTCTTTTTTTATCCTCTTGTTCTTCAATGGAGTCACTAAAATTTTGGGAAAATGATGAGTTGGATATAGATGCTCCAAAAGAACTAACAAGTTTTTCTGAAAAAAAGACGATCATAAGTAATTGGAAAATTTCTTTTGACGGAAACAATGATTTAGGTAATTTCATTCCAACATTTAATGGAGCTGATTTATTTTTTTCTGACTCCTCTGGAGTAATTAAATCTATAAATTCTGATTCAGGATCAATAAATTGGGAAATACAATCTAATTTTCTTTCCACGGGAACAGCATCTGGCTTTGGCATATTGGTTGTAGCAGATGTTGACGGTAATGTTATGGCTCTAAACCAAGAAGATGGATTTTTATTGTGGTCAAAAAATGTAATGGGAGAAGTGCTATCACCTCCTGCAATAGATGCTCAATTTGTAATAGTTAAAACGGGTTCAGGAGAATTACTAGCTCTTGATAAAAATTCAGGAGAAATTAAATGGTCTTATAGGTCTAAGCTTCCTGCCCTAACTATTAGAGGCAGCAGCAGCCCTGTAATTTATGAAAATAAAGTTTTTGCTTCTTTTGATAACGGTAGATTAGGTGTATTCCAATTAAGCTCTGGTTTTACAATTTGGGATGGAGCAATTTCCTATATGAGCGGCTCATCAGAACTTGAAAACTTAATTGACTCCGACTCTTCTCCGCTCATTGATAATGGATTGGTTTATACAACTAATTACCAAGGAAATTTAAATATATTTGATCTAGTTCAAAAAAGATCTGTATGGGAGTCTGAAGTATCCTCATTTTTTCAACCTCTTTTAATAAAAGGCCTGGTAGTTGTTGTTGAATCAGATTCAACTATTAAATCAATCACCTCTAGAACCCTTGAGGAATCATGGAGCTCAGAAGAATATAGAAATAGAGAGACCTCTAATGCGACAAGTTTTGACAACTATATTGTTATAGGCGATTTCGAAGGATATATACATATCATTGACCCACTTAATGGAAAGACTGTAGGCAGAGAAAGACTTTCTAAAAAACCAATCAAACGAATTATAAGCAGGAGTAATAATTTTTATGTAGTTGATGAAGGATTTAATTTATATTCATTAAGTATATAAAATGATAATTAATAATGTTTACTTCAATTGCAATTATAGGAAGACCTAATGTTGGTAAATCAACATTATTCAATAAGCTAACAAGATCTCGAAAAGCAATAGTATCTAACTTCTCTGGCTTAACCAAAGATAGAAATTATGGGTATATAACTTTCGGCGACCAAAAAAGTCTTATCATAGATACTGGTGGTATAGCTCAAGACGACACCATATTAAAAGAAGATATAGCTGAACAAGCATGGATTGCTGCAGAAGAATCTAGTCTTATAATTTTTTTATTAGATGGATCAGAAAATCTTATCAAAGAAGACTTAGATATATTGACTAGGTTAAGAAAGCTAAATAAAAAATTCATTACTGTAATAAATAAGATTGATAAAAACTCAGATTCAATCCTAAAAGAAGATCTTATAAAAAAAGGCATTAATGAATATTTCGAAATTAGCGCAGAACACTCAAGAAACATAGTAGATCTAAGAACATTTATAAAAGAATCTTTACCAGATGAGAAGTATGAACTCCCAGAAGGAAAAAAAATAGCTGTTCTTGGCAGACCAAATGCAGGAAAGTCTACTTTTATAAATAAATTTATTAATGAAGATAGACTAATTGTTTCTGAAATTGCTGGAACCACCATAGATGCGATTAGTATTCCTTTTTCAGTTGATGGCAGCGATTTTGTCTTTATAGATACAGCAGGGATAAGAAAGGGTTATAGAAATAGTCATAAGATTGAATATTTTTCATATGTTAGAGCTATGCATTCCGTAGAGGAGTGTGATGTAGTTATTTTTATTTGTGATTCAGAACAGGGAATAGTAGATCAAGACTTAAAAATTATTAATATGGTTTGTGAAATGGGTAAACCCATCCTTATAGCGCTAAATAAAATAGATCTACTATCAAAAAAAGAAAAGGATGATATCTATGAAACAAAAAGAGCTCAATCTAATTTTGTTTCTGATTTTATTAAGTTAGAAATATCTGGAATTAAAGGCTTGGGCTTTAAAAGATTATTTAGAATAACCAACGGGTTAATTGAAAGAGCTCAACAAAACTACACCACTTCTTCATTAAACAAATTATTGAATAAATTTATTGAACAAAGTGCACCACCATCAGTAGGAGGAAGGCAGTTAAAATTAAAGCATGTACATTTTGGAGGAATAAATCCCACAACTTTTGTTATTCATTCCAACCAGGATAAAAAAATACCAAAAAACTATAAGAAATATTTAGAAAATTCTTTTAGAACTGCTCTGAAGCTTGATAGTATTCAGTTGAGACTGATATTCAGAAAAGCTGAAAATCCATATGAATCCAAGGTCAACAAGCTTTCTGATAGGCAAATAAAGAAAAAACAGCGACTTATAAAGCATGTTAAAAAAAACAAAAAGTAATCTAAGTTATTTAAGAATGACTTCTGCAATGTGCTGTATAATTCGCCCTAACTGCACAAACGAATAGACATTTGTCTCATTAAAAATAATGAATCAAAGACCTGTATATATAGATTTAACAAAAATTAAACTGCCTATGTCGGCATTTTCTTCTATTACTCATAGATTATCAGGCATGTATATTTTTTTTATCAGTTTGCCACTTTTTATAGGTCTTTTATATCTTTCCACATCAAGTAAATCTAATTACGATAATCTCCATCTAAGTTTAAGTGAGATTTCTTTTTTTTCTATTTTTGTTCTCTTTAGTTTCTTAGTTCTTTGGTATCACATACTAACTGGAGTAAGGCACTTGATTATGGATTTTTTTCATCTTGGTGAAACTTTAGTTGGATCTTATTACTCTTCAATTTCTGTTTTAGTTATCTGGTCATTAACCTCGATAGGTTTATTTTTCTTATTATATTTATGAAAGGTTCTTTAATTTGGTATGCGCAGCGATATAGCTCTTTAGTAATACTGACTTATGTAGTTTATCTCTTTTATTATTTTCTCACCCTTAGTGGAGATATTAGCTACTTTGAATGGACTATGTTCATTTTGTCTTTTCAAATGCGTATCTTTACAAGCTTAGTAAGTATTTTAATAATATTGCATGCTTTTATTGGCCTATGGACTGTAGGGACAGATTATTTAACCACTAGAACTTTGGGCTTTATAAACAAATCAGTAGCTAAGAGCTCTAATATTATTAGGAATTTATATTATTTCATATTCATATTTTTGGGCTTGCTATATTTAATAGCTATTCTATATATGATATGGTTATAGTTATAATTTATAATTAATTATAATGCTCACTAATAAAGGGATAAATGAACAGTAGTATATTTACAGATAATATAAAAACTATCGAGTTTGATGCGTTAATTGTTGGTGGGGGCGGCTCAGGAATGAGAGCCTCGTTAGAGCTAGCTAAATCTGGTCTCAAAACTGCAGTTGTGTCCAAAGTTTTTCCTACCAGATCTCATACAGTATCCGCTCAAGGTGGAATCACTTGTGCGATAGCAAGTGCCGATCCTGATGATGATTGGAGATGGCATATGTACGATACCGTCAAAGGTGCAGATTTCATTGGAGATCAAGATGCTATTGAATATTTATGTTCTGAAGGTCCAAAGGCTGTTTTTGAGTTGGAACATATGGGGCTTCCATTTTCTAGATTTGAAAATGGCAGAATATATCAAAGACCATTTGGTGGACAATCTAAAGATTTTGGTAAAGGTGGTCAAGCAGCAAGAACGTGTGCTGCTGCAGATAGAACAGGGCACGCACTACTTCATACTCTTTATCAAAACAACGTAAAAGAAGGCACAAATTTTTTAAATGAATGGTTTGCTGTAGATGTTGTAAAGAATAGCAAGAATGAAGTAACTGGTGTAATTGCATTCTCTATAGAGTACGGGGAAGTTGCATACTTAAAAGCTCAAGCAACTGTTATGGCAACAGGTGGAGCTGGAAGGATATATGCATCAACAACAAATGCTCTTATCAATACAGGTGATGGTTTAGCAATGACATTAAGAGCTGGATTTCCAGCACAAGATATGGAGATGTGGCAATTTCATCCTACGGGTATTTATGGAGCGGGATCTCTTGTTACTGAAGGATGCAGAGGTGAAGGCGGGTATCTTATTAACAAAGATGGCGAAAGATTTATGGAAAGATATGCTCCAAATGTTAAAGACTTAGCAGGAAGAGACGTCGTAGCAAGATCAATGGTCTTAGAAATTCTTGAAGGAAGGGGATGTGGGGAAAATAAAGATCATATTTTCTTAAAGATGGATCATTTAGGTGCTGATGTTTTAAATTCGAAACTGCCTGGCATTTGCGAGTTATCTAAAACTTTCGCTCACGTTGACCCAGTATACGAACCTATTCCAGTAGTTCCAACCTGCCATTACATGATGGGAGGTACGCCTACAAATGTAAATGGCCAAGCTTTTAACAGAACTAATAATATTGATTCAATAGTTCCCGGGCTTTATGCCGCTGGAGAGGCGGCCTGTGTATCAGTTCATGGAGCAAATAGATTGGGTGGTAATTCTCTTTTAGATCTTGTTGTTTTTGGAAGAGCAACAGGAATGCATATAGAAAAAGAATTAAAATCAGGAGGAGGAGTTGCCTCAGCAACCAAAGAAGATATTAACGCATCTCTCGAAAGACTTAATTACCTTAATGAATCTAACAGTGGTTATGAAACTGCAACTGTAAAAAGAGAACTTCAAGAATGTATGCAAAATTATTTTGGAGTTTTTAGAAGAGGAGATTTTATGGAAAAAGGACTCACAGAATTAACTGAAATTAGAGAAAAAGTTCAGAATCTTCACTTAAAAGATAAAAGTGATGCCTTTAATACCAGTAGAGTTGAAGCTATCGAACTCCAAAATCTTTTTGAAGTAGCTGAAGCAACTGCAATATCAGCTTTTGAGAGAAATGAAAGTCGAGGCGCCCATGCCAGAGATGACTTTCCAGATAGAGATGATGAAAATTGGTTATGTCATTCGTTATACGATCCTATATCAAAAAAAGTTTCTAAAAGAGAGGTTAACTTTGAACCTAAACAGGTCGAAGCTTTCCCTCCAGTTGTGAGGACTTATTAAGTGCTAGGAAATAAAATAGAAGTGAGTATGTATAGATATAATCCTGAACAGGATAAATTTCCATATATGAAAAAATATAAGATAAATAAGCCTGCTAGAGATATTATGATTTTAGACTTACTTCATCTTTTAAAAGAAGAGGATGAGACGATCTCTTATAGAAGATCGTGTAGAGAGGGTGTTTGTGGATCAGATGGAATGAACATTAATGGTAAAAATGGATTAGCTTGTATTACACCAATATCTGAAGTTATAAAAAGAAATAAAATTGAATTAAGACCTCTTCCAGGATTACCAGTTATAAGGGACCTGGTTGTTGATATGACAGAGTTTTATACTCAGTACGAGAAAATAAAACCCTTTTTACAAAACGATACTACAGCACCAGAGCAAGAAAGACTTCAATCACCAGAAGATAGAGACAAGCTTGATGGTTTATATGAGTGTATTCTTTGTGCTTGTTGCTCAACTAGCTGTCCTTCATTTTGGTGGAATCCTGATAAATTTTTAGGTCCCGCAGCTCTACTTCAGGCTTATAGGTTTTTAGCTGATACAAGAGATTTAAAAACTACTGAAAGATTAGATGCGCTATCAGATCCTTTTAGTGTTTATAGATGTCATGGGATTATGAACTGCGTTAGTGTTTGCCCTAAAGGTCTTAACCCAAATAAAGCAATTGGTGAAATAA
>MDSY01072911.1_pt1 | contig 12859 bp, 4 predicted proteins | sample 811131 | NCBI WGS metagenome assembly MDSY01 (sample SAMN05326643, study PRJNA326480) | marine metagenome | isolation source: seawater | place: Atlantic Ocean: South West | collected 2010
AAAATGAAAATTCAGGATTACCGGTTAAATATGTATCCATTTTCCCTTTCAAATATAATTGCATTAAACCACCTCCCATTTTAATATACTTATATTAATTATAATTATATTTAACTTGAATAAGCAAGTCCTCCCATACCCGAAAGAATCCTTAAAACGTTGTAATTTACAGCATAGATATTACTAATTGAACAACTTGAACTTAATAATATTTTAGCACTATCGATTCTCGAAAAATTACAAGATCCACTAGGTTGGTGTTCTTCGGGTTCCAATGAAAAGGAATACACATAAATATCTTTTTTTAACTGAGAACATCGCGAAATAGGATTTTGAACTCTTGCTATAATTTCAAACGAAACTTTATCATTCGAAGAAGAAGTAACGTTTATACTATCATTAAAGGTCACTTCAAAAAGTGTATCACCATCAAAAGTTGTTTTAAAAACCTTTAGTACTGTGAGATTACGGACTACATTTTCTACCGTCTTATCCTTGTATTGACCGTCGACATCTAATTGTGTAAGGAAACTAGAGTTTAATTCCTCGTGTTCAGAGTGGTCTGCGGTAGTTATCGTAGTATCGCCGGTAGATTCTACTTTTGTGTGTAATGTTACAGGACGTGGTCTAGAGGCAGCAGGAACTATATCTTCATAATACCATTCATTACCGTTTGTTGAAGATGAATTATCATGTCGGATACCCGAGTGAGGTGTCGACTGATTAAAAGTTAATATAATCTCTGCAGCGATCCCAGAATTAATAGCACTACTAAGGGTAACCGTCCATTTATTATTAGCAGTATCTTCTGATACACTATTCACTGTTGTGGCTGGAACCGGCGGATCAGCTGTGGGATCCGCATCAACAATACCCGTTCCTGAGACTACATCACCAACTTTAATTGCTCCACCTGTTTCACCAGTAAAAGTAATAACTGATCCACTAGAGACCGTGGTATGGACTACTGCTTTTACAATCGTATTAACAATTCTATTTCTCCAGGTTCCATTATTAAGACCTTGATCATCTGCGGGCGCAGATGCTGCGAGTATTGGAATCATTTCTAATCGTAGTGGCACACTATCTGCCGTGCCGGAGGGCAGACCATCACCTCCATAATCCCTTGTTACCGTTTTTGTGTTACCCGTGAAGTCTCCAGAGCTTGCCCCACCACGAAGATCATCTGAGACTTTATAATAATTTACCCTTACAGTATCCCCTACTTTAAATTCCATAGTATCTAATGTACCCGCTCCATTACTTTTAAATAAAAATACTTTTGTATCGGAAGTTAATGAACTAGTTCCACTTATACTTGTCTTATCAGTAATTGAATGATTTGTGAAAACATTAGAAAATCCGGTAAGGGCATCTAATTGTGTACTTACATTTTCTTTAAATGTATAGGGGTTACTGTATATTGTTTCATTTAATAATACAGGTGTATCTAATTCTTTAATATTATATCCTGGAATAGATGTATGGTATTTATAAGGTTGTTCTAACATAAAATATTCTTTATCCCTTTCATAAAATCGATCATGTCCATTAATTGATAACTTAATCTTTTGATCTGTGATAGGGTCCGTCGGATTTTGAGGAGTAGTCCATATAATTTCTTTAATAGGATGTTCTAAATTTAATTTAAAACTTTCTGAAGAAACATCCTTTTCTTTTTGAATTTGTACTTGCTCAATTAAATATTCATGAGAGACTTGAGAAAACCTTCTTCTTTCATCCGTATCTAAGTATACATAATCTGCCCATACTTCAACAGTGTGTTGCGCTGTTAAAGATGTACTCGATCTTGTTAAATTATCATCTTTTGTAGATTCATATAATCCAACACCCCAGGTAAACTTTAATTGTATTTCATGATACTGAAGGGCAATGAGTGGTAATGCTAATCCAGGGTTACGGCAGAACCAAAATTTTAAAGGATATCGCACCATTTCTTGTTTTGTATCTCCACCAGATACAAAAGAATTATTAAATCCTCCTGTCATGTATTTATATCCATTTGATTTTGAAACAGGAGTTGTTAATTCATCCCATATTTGATTCCATTCTTTGTAATGCTTATCAATACGTTGACCTCCAATTTCAATTTCTACATCTTCAACTAAGTTATCGCCACAAATACCTACACTATTATTGGTATCGGTTTGTTTTGCCAAAACATATACTCCGGTTACTAAATCTCCATTCCTCGATATGGTGACTGTTGCTTTATTATTTATATTATCAATACCTATAAAAGATTGACCACTTATATTTTGTTTAATTGTTTCCATCGAAAAGTTCGTGTGTCTTCGATAAACTATTTTGAAAAAAGTGATTTGAGGGTTTCCTGTTAAATAAATATCTTGAGCACCATACGCTACTAATTGCATTATTCCCCCTCCCATTATTATTATAATATTATATTATAAAAGAAAAAAAATATAATTAATTAACTTTACCATGATAAATTATTAATCCTAATCCCCAATGAAGTTATTAAACATCGCCTTTGTTTCATTTTCATCCTTCTCTAAATCTAATACTTGCTTTACAGGATTCATTATTTGATTTGAAATGTAAAAGTTATAATCTAATTCTAAAGATTTTTCTTTGATATAATCCGGATGCTCAATACGATTCCCTTGCAATATCTTTTTTGGTTTCGGTTTACCCTTTCTAGGACCACTCTTGTATGGGTTATTATAATCATATAATTCGGTATCACTTAATTTGATATATGCGTATGGTATCCTGTCATTTGGTTTTGGTTTATTTCCAGGATTCCTTTCTGCCATTCGATCCGCAAGAACTTTATGAGCAATACCTTCGGGATTCTTATAAAATCCACGAAGGGATTTTGAAATGATAAACATAGATTTATCCATCTTACCATCTTTGATTTGAGTAAGTGTTTTCTTTAACCAATCGATAGCAAGATCTACACTACGTTTGTTCATTATTATCTCAATTACATTTCCAAATACATATTTACAAATTGGAGCATTATCCCTTCTTTTCATAACGATACCCATCGATGTCCGTTCTTTGGGTTTCTCATGGTCTAATTCATATTTATCACCCGTATATCTCTTTTTAGAAATAAGAATAAATGGATAGAATGTTTTTTCATATTCCAGATCTTGTGGATCGTATAACATATTCTTTGTGACCCATTCACCTGCCTTAACACCACAATCAATACAATACCTTAAAGCATCCTTTCCTTCTAATATTTCCCCAGTATCTTTATGCTTACGTGAGAACTTTACGAAAACAGAATCTGTATCACCATATACAATTTCAGGAGCATGGTATCCCTCCGCTGCGGCCCATTTTTTAACACCAATACTCGCATCATCGATCCTTTCTCTACCAATTGCTGTAGTACAGGCAGCAATTTTCTTAAAGAAGATAGGACTTGTTTTAGCACCCATCTGACCATAAACAGAATTAGCAGTTACCTTATATGCTAACTGAAAACCATCTAGAACTTTCTTTTTATTATCATCATTTGTTTCTTTAATCTTCTTACGTGTTGCTTTTCTTTGATCAAGAAGTGTTTGAAGAACAATAGGGATAATACCCATTGATTCCTTAATAACCTTATTATCTTCTGTTCTTTTATTTTTCACAAAGAAACATTTCGTTTGAGTATCTGCTTTTTTCTTGTGGACCGTTTTACCCTTCTTTTCGTAAATGTAATCGTCATATTCAATACCCCAACACTTATCATATCCTCCTATATCCTTAATAACTTTCTCTATCTCAGGATTATTCTTGATTTCTTCCTCTGTTCCGATGTATGTTTCATGTGATAAATTTTTTTCAATGATTGAAGAAGGATAAAGGGAAGCATAATCAAGAACACTCACTGGATCATCCGAATAGATACCCGGTTTAGGTTCAAGAACAATAGCACCTTCAAATCCATCGTCTAATTGACCTTCAGTAAATCCTTTCAATGTAGGGATACGCGTTCGTCTTTCAGAACACTCTTTAGTAATAATCGAGTTAATCTTAATACCTTGTCCCCTTAAGAATATATAAGAGATAGGGACCCATGATACACATGCCATACCAATATTATTTGGTATCAAATCTAATTGAAGAAGTAAATGAATACATAATTCGCAATCCATAATACAATACTTTGCGACCTCTGCGCGTCCTTTACTACCACCAAATTTATGTTTATCGAAAATATCTTGTGGGGATACATCATCTTTTGCTAAGCACCATTCAAAGGAAATTAATTCATTTTTATATTTGTTATTAATTTTTGTAATCCCATGATGACCATCAAGAATAATTGATTTATCTTCGATATTAATGTTAGTTACATGAAATTTCTTCCCATTAAGATGTTTAAATGAACCATACTTTGTATTAATATTGACCGTAATATAATCTCCACTCTTAAGGTTACCGAGACGTTTGGTAATTAAGATCGTATTTGATGTTGGTATCTTTCGATAGAATGTTTTTGTAATGTCCCCCTTCATAAAATGAGCAGAAACATCGTCAAGTTTGTATGATTCTAAAGAATGTCCCTTTTGAATTTCCTTTTGAATATCAAAGACAATCCTCCCATCCATTGATATATACTTAAGAACATTATCACCCAACCCCGATGAACTCAATTGCTTTGATTGAACTTGACACCGCTTCTCCCAATAGTTATTATAGATTCTCTGTGTTTTTAATGTATTAATCGTTTCATCACATAACTTAATCCTTTCAATATCTTCTCTAGATACTAAGTCAGATTCTCGATTCCTCATCAATCTCCCTAAACGATAAAAGTCATTTTTAGGACAATCCTTATCACAATTTGAATATGTTTTTGTCTTTTTACATTTACTACAACACGGGAATAAATAATCAACCCTCTTATTAATATAATCAAAATCAAAACCAAAGATGTTATATCCGGTAATAATATCAGGATTATGGTAAAGAATAAGATCCTTCCATTTCAAAAGTAGTTCTTTTTCCGTCTTACATTCATAAATAGTTACACCATCAATATCATCACATATCTTCTCTTCGGGTTTGTCCTCATTACCAATGATAACCATTGTACGTTCAAAACATGTTTCATCGCCGAACCGGTGGAATACAGTTCCTATTTGAATAATTGGATCACCCTTTATTTCTATTTTTTCTCCATTTTCATTCTTAAATGAATTAAAGATTGTAGTCATTTTATCGATTATTTTTTCTCTTGTTTTGGATGATTCTTTTGAATTATCAAGATCATTAAAGAATTCTTCAGTCTTTACCTTCTCCATTACATTTTTGAAACTCTTAACAGAGTAACAACCATTACTTGTAAATATATTTTGAACATCGTCAGAACCTTTTTTAAAACAATCCTTAAGACACTTCTTAATAAACTTAACTTTAATTTTCGGTTCTGATAGATTATATGAATTTCTAAAATATGATTCATGAATATCAATTGCTACCTTTCTAAAATCCTTAATCGGATTTGGAAAATCACCATGTGAAGAATCACATTCAATATCAAAAGAAGCAGTTACGAAACCAGCGATACGTTCATCTTCTATCGGATGAATATCTTTCATTTTTAGATTATCAATTTCAATATCTACATTAAATGTCTTACTATCATCATCACACCAATTCCTACGATTGGTTCGAACAGAAACCCATCCACAGGATTTAATATTCTTCGAATGTAGAAATCGAAGCATTGGATGAACTTTTGCTTCATAAAGATTACACTGACATTCACAATTATGTTCCTGATTAAACCAATTCTTATCCTTTATATCAATCGATTCTAATTTAGGATTCCCATCCTTAAGAATAAAACATATTTGATTATCGATAACATATTCCTTATTATAATTATAAAAGTCCGTAATTGCTGTTATACATTTCTTCATATCCCCATATGTTTCAAACGATATTTTGATAAAATTATATTCCATAATCTTTTTTGTATCATAATCATAGTTGTATCCGTAAAAGTTTTTAAAACGTTCTCTTTCAAGATCAACATAATCACCCTTCCATGTATTTCTTGCCCCCGCTTTATATGAAGTAATAAACCCTTTTACCTTTGTTAAAAACCGTTTTGTATAAGACTCAGACCACCCATGTACAACACGTATGTAAAAGAAAGGTTTAAAACCACACACATTACAAACAATATTTTGACCCTCCTGAGTTTTACCATAAAACGTTATTTTAAATTCGCGATCCCAAAAACTACCACCAATCGGTACATCATCAGATGATATATCGATTATTTGAAATTTAAGATTTTCCATCGTTTGATTATACTATGAGTATGTTTATGATTTTAAATATCATTTTTTTTCAAATTTATAATTTTAATATGAGTCTAAATAAAGGATGAATAACTTCTTATTTTTCTTTATTAGTTTTTTAGTAATTATTGTAATATTTAAACATATAATTCAACCAAAAAACATTACAAGGAAAGTAAGTCAAAATGATAATATTGAATACCTTGTAAGGGATCTTGAAAACTCACAAGAAGCTGCGGAAAAATTATCTTCAATCAACACAAAACTTAAAAAATTAATTGATTCATTAGATAAAGATGAAAGAGACGGGATTGATCGACTTAAAGAAAGATATAACCCTTACAGGTTAACAGAAACAGAAGAAAATTCAAAATATACATCTTATTCTCTTAATAAAGGAGAAAAAATAGCATTATGTATACGTAAAAAAGATGATAATTTAACATTCGAAAATGAAAATACTGTCATTTTTGTCGCAATTCATGAATTATCACATATCATGACAGAAAGCGTGGGTCATGAAAAAGAATTTTGGGATAATATGGGATTTTTATTAGAGAAAGCACATGAATTAGATATCTATGAACCAGTTGATTATAATGAAAATAACATTGATTATTGTGGTATGGAAATAACAACAACACCGTATGATTTTAAAAAATAATATTATAATTATTAATATAGAATAATGAATACTAATTTCTGTAGTGCTTATGATATTCCAAAAAGAATCTTTAAGTGTTGTTCTGTAACTAATAAGGTTATCTATATATTTATGAACATATACTTCTTAGAAACTCAATTTAAAAAAGAAGATAATGTTACATGGTTAGCAAAAGGGGAACGATTGTATGGGAAAGTTATTTCGGTAAACCCAAAAAATAATAAAATTAAAGTAAAACCAAACAACAAAAAAAATATTTCATTCATAAGTCCCCAAGATTTAAATACCACCCATCCATTTAATGAAACAATTTCAAAAATATCTGAAAATATATCAAAAAAGAATAAGAACAAGTTCGAAAATGTAAATAAAGAACAATTATCCCTCTTACAAGAATACATTGGTGGAAAAGATATCATTCCAGAATTATTCCCATTTATCAAAGAAGGATTTGAACATAAATTTATCTATAACGATATGATATATGATGATGACACTTGTTCAACACTATTAAAAAAGATCTCACAATATTGTAGTTCTATAGATTATGAAGATCATAAATATATATATGCATCTTATTTTAATAATAATGATGAGAATAAACCTCTTGGATTTAACTATAAAAACTCCAAGACATTACATCCCAATGATATCATAAATAATGATCTATGTGATATTTTTAAAATGGAAGAAAATGATGAATCATCCATAATTATTGAAAAAAAATATGAAACAATTCTAGAAAAGTATGATATCAAAAATAATATCATTTACTTTGTTAATTTAAATGACTTTATAGATAAACATGAATTAAATACAATTGATTTTAAAAAATGCGGTGAAAGTGATCATGAAATAATAACCTTTAAAAATCGAATTATTAATAAATATTGGCCGCTTTTAATAAATGATACATTGACAGATATTATCGGTACTAATGAAACAAAAATAAAGTCTTACAATGAAGAATCTGAAAAATTATTATATTATTCGATTGGAAATAAAATAATTCATGGAAATAGTAAACATTCATCACCCTGCGATGAAATTACTATCGATTTTTTTAAAACAACAAAAAAACAAACAAAAAATATAACCGTTGATCTTTATAAATTATTCACCGATTTTGATCTTAATGGACGTCGTCCATTCGTAAAATGGATTGGTTCAAATAATGAAAATAAATATTATAAATTATTCAAAGATTCAATCATCTACGAAGGATATGGGGATTTTGAATTTACCGATAAATATATCGATTTTAAAACATGCCAAGAATGGATCAAAGATTTCTATAGAAGTAAAAAAAAATCCCTTGAAAAAATAAATCGATTTGATATTATCCATAAAGAAGATGTTCTATCCTTTAAAGTATTCTCGGATGAATGAACATACTCAACACTTTCGATTTCAATCGATGGTTCACTTGATTTTATAATTAAAAAAGATAATGAAAATAAAGGTATTTCCTCCAAAGAACAAATAATTCATCTGATTTATTTATCCAATAATCTAATTCAACAAATAAATGAGGAAAATAAATACTCTGAAAATAAAATTGAGGATTTTGGAACAGAAGAAGAAATTGAAGATATCTTTTTAAAAGATACAATTGATTTTATCGATGCGAAAATATCCTACAAAAAAGGAAGGTATGAAGTGAAAAATGGTGTAGAAAATAATGATGAAAAAAATGTCGGTGAAGAATTAATTCCCCCATTTGTAATTGGTGAAAAAACAAATTTATTTATTCCGATTCTAAGAAAAGTATGTAATAATCTAACGATGTTTTTCCGTTATATGAACGAAGATGATAATGAAAATATAAAAGAAAATTGTATCGGTTTACAATATAATCGTTCGAATAATTTTACAAATATAAATACAATTCAGTCACTCATTACGGTGTACCTAAATAAAGAAATATACAAAGAGGAAAATAAAATTATTAATGACATCACACGTGTTTTTAATATTGATAGTAAAACTATTAACGATGAAATTGCCTCGATTAAAGAAATTGAAAGTGATCGAGAAAAATATAGAAAAGTAACCGTTGTTGATGAAGATACACCCGATATTACTATCTCCCTTAGGAATAATTTCATCGATTTTGAAATCAGAAATATGAAAAGTTTTATGGAGTTTCAAAGAATTACCTCTCTAACAAAAGTGATTATGATGCTATTTGAAAAATTTGTAAATAATGATGAAATATTCCAGGATACACCAATTGGTTCACTTTTTATTGATGATAAATTAAACATAAAGAGCACTATTATTGAAGAAGAAAAAACACAAGATAAAGCAATTGATATTCTAATGAATATGGATTCAGACGAAACTTCAGAATCGTTTAGTTCTTCGGAATCATCCATGGAATATCAATCTGATGAAGAATCCTCCATGGAAGGAGAACAAGAAGGTGGGGGCGCAAAACTAAGATCATATTATCTCAAAAGACTTAAAGAAAATGATAAAAAATTATTTGACCCTGGTAAACCTTGGACAGTTAAACAAAAAAATGGAGATCTCTATGGTTACGCAAAACAATGTGGAGCAGCAATAGATAGACACCCAATATCAATTACTACAGAAGAATTAAAAAGGATTAATTCATATGATAAAAAAGTTTCAGGGAAGGATTCTTACTCAAAGTCAATTGTCGTTCCACGAAGAAGTAAGGATATCCATTATATCTGCCCACAATATTGGGATGTATCTAGAGAAATTCCCCTCACAAAAAGTTATGTAGAGAAACATAAAAAAGATATAATCAAAAATAAAGAGAATAAAGAAAATAATACGATATTAGAAAGAAAAGGAAAATATTGGGACGGAATACCAAATGATAATTCACATAAACATATTTTACCCGGTTTCTCAAAACTTATTATACACCCCGAAGGATATAAATTACCATGTTGTTTCTCTAAAAGAGGATTAGAAAAAGAACATGGAATTGATATAAATGATGAACAACCCAAAGAAGAAAAAAAGAAACAAAGGAAACATAAAAAAACCGATAAAAAATTATGTAAAATTAATACAAAAGAATCACTCCCCATTAGCATAGGTCAATGTTCGCAATTACCTAAAAAATTAAAGATCCTTCTATCACAAGATAAAATATTTGAATATGACCCCAACTTATCGGTATCCAATGGTTTTATAAGAAAAGGTATTCAACAAAGTGATAATGATTTTGTATTCAAAGAATCATCTTTTATAAACTCCTATATTGAACTTATTAACTATGATGGCGATTCAAGGACATTTATTAATGATGAATTATTAAAACCACTTCTATCAGATATTAAATATTATCAATATTGCCCGACCTTACATAAATTATTCAGAAAAAAATATGTCACACAAGAAGATAAGGAAGACATTATACAAAATTTTCTAAAGAAAAAAAATATAAGAGAAACATTTGGTGAAGATAACATTAAAACACTCAGGAATATACTCAGAAAAGATGAAATATCCATACAATCAAATCGAATCGGTTATATATATTCTTTACTCATATCATTAAAAACATATATCGAATTCCTAAAAAGTGATGAAGAAAAGAAAGACGAATATATTATACCTGCTCTCAATTCAATATTAAAAGATAAAATAAATATCATTGTCTTTGAAAAGGATGAAGAACAAATAATAACAAAAAATACAGAACATAATGGTTCAGATAAATATTGTCTGATGATAAAGGAAGGTCATTACTATGAACCAATCGTTTATCGCGTGAATCTATTCAAAGAACAATATGAATTAAAAGTTCTATCGAAATCTATATTTTCTTCATTTGAAGTATTTGATAAAGATTTAGTTAAGAAACATTTAACTTCCCCCTATCCACGAGGAAGAGACTCCAATCTAAGATCAGGCATCACCCCGACAAGAATAAATAACCTTAATTGTAAAGATAATGCGAAATATTGTAGTGAATGGATACCCTATAAAGATCTTCAAAAAGTTAGAAAGGGTTCCGATATAAGATGGATTAACAATACCATCGAAGGTTGTCCAAATAGTGGTAAAAAAAATTATGACAAATTTGTAAAGGAAATCGATGATACCATAGTTACAGAAACAGGAATCAAGATAAAAATAAACAATGTTTTTGTAAAAACAAGGAAACAAGTTGATCCTAAATTAAAAATAGGTTTACAAGACAAAAATAAATGGTTGTGGATTGATAGAGATTGTGACAATATCCATGACAAGGATATTGAATCACTTATAAGAAAGAAATATGATAAATTAGGTGATAAATTATTACTCGATTTCTCAACAAAAACTATCAAACTAAAAGATGAAAAAGATATACTAATAGCAATGGAAAGTAATTTCTTTATCGTAAATAAAATACTCTCCAATCTAGAAAAAATAAGAAACAACAATACAATTAACTATCCCGAAGATTCTTGGATGGGAGAAAATCCAAAGCATTATATTAATAATTATTCAGAAATTACACATATCCTTTATAAAAATATAGTCCTACCAATAGATCCAATCAAATTAACACCCCAACATGAAGGATTAGATATAATTTACGATATTAACGATTACCCCACATTTAAAGATGTCAAGGAATATCTCAGAACACTAAACTTAGAAATAGAATCAATTATTCTAAATTCAAATAATGAAATCATTTGTTTATCTATAAAAAATGGTATAATTCCAATTAAAAAAGAAATTATCAAAGACTTCAATCAATATGAGGTATTACGGTCAGAAATCAACCCCTTTGAAGTTGATAAATATATTATGAGTAAACTTGATATGGATGAAAAATATATCAACCGTTTTAAAAATGAAAATGATTATAAACATAAATTATTTACGAAAATATTGAACCTTATCAAAGATGATGAAACAATTGAACCGGTATTAATAGGCATTATCGAAGACCAAATATTAATAAGAAAACACAAAATAGAAAAAATAGTAAGCGTTATTCATAAATATATTATATCAACGATCGATCGCAATGAATTTAAAGAAATATCTAAAAAATTAATACAAGAATTTGCGTTTAAATTAATCATATGTGTTGATAATGGTGACCGTATTTCAACAATTCATAAGATTATGGATAATGTCGTCAAATATTCAGATTTAGAAAAAAATACACCCACAACAGAAATTTTCATTAAAAATATCAAAGATAAAGAGTTAATGTACAGTCATCTACGTGATATTTTTATTAAAAAGAGCGATTTTATTAATATAAGAAAAGAAAAATTAATCGTAGACAATCACCGTATAAAAACAACTAAACTTCAAACAACCCCTTATTATATTCATAAACTATTTGGTCCAAATTCATCAATTCAATTTAATATAGATGGTAATGGTGGTGATTGGTATAATCTTTCATTAGCACTAATCTCCGTCGATATAATACCGAGTCACTATGCGAATGAAATAAGAGAAATAGAGGGGATCGTAGAAACACCAAAAAGAAAAATAAAATATATAGGACACATACAACGTATAATCCTATATAAACTTTCCGAATTAAATGATATCAATTTAAAAGAAAAAAGAGACACATTTATAAGATCTTATAATAAATATAATCTACTAAGGTATGGAGATAAACACCAAATGTTTAATACTATTAATGATATCATGAAATATTGGAGAAGAGACTCAAATGATAATTTAGAACAAAAACAACGGATCAATAAACCCGATATTGAACTAATATTAGAAAGAGTACAAGAAGAAAATATAGAAGATTTTGGTATCTTATTAATCTCGTTCTCGAAAGGGAAAGAAATGGATATAAAATTCTATGGGACAGAAAATATTAACCTAAACACAAAAGTCTCATTATTACATCATACACTTTATAATAATGATTATA
>MDSY01108325.1_pt1 | contig 12845 bp, 10 predicted proteins | sample 811131 | NCBI WGS metagenome assembly MDSY01 (sample SAMN05326643, study PRJNA326480) | marine metagenome | isolation source: seawater | place: Atlantic Ocean: South West | collected 2010
GTAGCCATGCGCCTGTTTCAAGAGGTATGGGAGGCAGAGTTAGGCGAAAGCATTAAAGACTACTGTGAGGCTCCTGCGGCTGATCTAGTTAAGTTACCACGTTGGGAGGAACTAAAAAAGGTTATTTCCTCTAGCGACAACTGGAGCGCAGACAAACGCTACTACTTCATGGCCAAGATGGTATGCCACGCCAGCAACTACGGTATGAAAGCTCCGACCTTCCGAGTCAACGTACTCCAGAAGTCGGGCGGCGCAGTTAACCTTACGAACAAACGCGCAACGTATTTCCTTGAAACATATCATGCGCTGTTTCCTGAGATCAGAAAGTGGCACAACGATACCATAGCTGAACTAAAGCGCACACGTGTATTGCGTAATTTATTTGGCTATCCTCGTATGTTTACTCAGCCGATTGAACCTACGATGTTTAAGGAAGCCTACGCTTTTGTCCCTCAGTCAACCGTAGGTTGCATTACCAACATAGCTTTTACAGATTTGTACCACAATCCGCGCATTCGTGAGCTAGGCGCAGATGTATTACAAAATAATCATGATAGCGTATTGCTGCAATGTTATGCAGATTGCGCTGACGAAGTCGCTCAGATCGCTTGTGAGGCATTAAACCAAGAAATGATCTCACCATATGGTGAGAAATTTAAAATGCGCTCAGAGGCTATGATAGGCCCAAACTGGGGCGATATGAAAGACGTATGATACCACAACGAACCAATGACAAATATAGAAAAGTGGCGACACTACTTAAAGGACTTAGAATCTCCAGATCTTTTTATAGACTGGGGCTTTTACAGTATGATAGCAACAGCACTACAGCGTAGAGTATGGCTTTATCCAGATACATTTACATTATATCCTAACTTATTCGTAATGCTTGTCGGCCCACCGGCAGCAGGTAAGTCGCGTGTCATATCACAAGTAAGTGAGTTCATTAAGCATCAGACACTTATAGAAAAGATACCGCTAAAGAAAAGGAATGAGGTAAAAGTAAAGCCGTACTATCCGATAAGCGCAGACACAATAACGCAAGAGGCTTTGATACGCTATATTGTGAAAGAGTGCGGTAGGGATTTTACATACAAGCGAGACGGCAAGGATATAAAGTCAGCGCACTTTTCTGTTGGCTTTATGATTGAGGAGCTTGGTGTATTGCTGAGAAAAAATACAGAGAACATTGTTAATATGCTTAACCAGTTCTACGATAGCAGAGACTTTAGTTACAAAACAAAACACCAAGGCACGGACGTAATTAAAAACGTGTGCGTAAATATGCTAGGTGGCACAACCCCTTCGTTTATACGTGAAGCGTTTAGTGACAAGATAATATCACAAGGTTTCACCTCACGTGTGATTATGATATACGGCCCCGGCCCAAGATTCCTTCGACAATTTCCCGGCGTAGACGATGAGCAAAAGCAGATGAAAGAGGACGTAATAAACCATTTAAAAAACTTGCATAAGATGGGCGGCCCGTTATCATTCACCGAAGAAGCCGAAGAGTATCATAGGCAAGTTTATGAAAGTGGTAAGCTAACACAAGAGGTAGTTAACAAAGATCACCGACTCGAAACATACTATGGCAGAAAGAACGTACACCTACTAAAAATGTCCATGATAATGCACTTCGCAGATCAAGCAACCTCAAGCATTATTGAAAAGCCTACAGTAGAACGTGCGCTAAGATTTCTTGCACATACAGAAGCGCGGATGCACGAAGCCTACGTGACGGCAGGACGTAACATTCTTGCTGAAGCACAACGCAGACTTATGCAATATATCATAGACGCTAAGGATGTAGTCAAGTGGAAAAAGCTATGGGTAACATTTATAGACGATATGAACAAAGATGAACTAGAACAATGTTTAGAATTTTTACTAGCGACAGACCAAATCAAGAAAGTCAAAGACGGCTTTGTTGCGCTAGTAGATGAACCTGCAACAGCGTGTAACTATTTGTAGTCGCCTTGCTTAATCGTTGTGGGGCATAAGAAGTTTTGGTTTCCCTTCTTATGTAGCAGGGCGGCTACTCATAAACTAAAAAATAAAATGATTAGAAGAGATACTTGGGAAGTACGGTTTGACTTGAGTAACGAACCAACATCTAAAGATAACGTGTTCTTTGCTGAGGGTAGCGAAATTGTTTTTGACGCTAGCATAGATAATGGCGGCCCAGCAAACGCTACAGTTAGAGTAGTAGCATCGTCACACGAAATGGAGTTTGAAGATGAAGACGGTAACGAAGTAGAGTTAAGTAAAGAAGAGATAAAAGAAATAGAAGATGCTTGTTTTGCTGAGAACGAAGAAGATGCTATAGAAAAAGCATGGGAAGAAAGATACGATGACAGATGAAAAACAACATACGGGCTATCTTGTGGATGTAAAGTCTAAGCTAATAAGTTTAGTTAAGGTAACGGACTTTGAAGATATACTGAAGCACCTAGCTTGTGACATATTCACTATTGCACATACAGATAGAAATACTGGTGATGTGCTATATGTCGATGATATGGGAAGACTAAAAAAAGGAGATTCGACAAACTTCTTTATGTTTTCAGATTACCCAGAACCGTTAGCAGGTAATGGATTGCTTTTAGGAACGTCGCCTGACGGAGAAAGTAAAGATTGTGAAATAAATCTATTAGACTTTGCTGTTAAAGTATCGTTCCTAGAAAAACTATAAGAAAAATGAGTAACAAAAAAGAACCGCTTTCAGATGAACTGAAGCGAAAGATAATGAAAGAACGTGAAACGATAGCATTAGGTGAAATTGCTCTCGTAGAAAACACAGAGGCACACAAGAGCGCAAATGATGAATACTATCTTGTGTATCTGGACGGGCTGTTTGCAAAAGCGAATGGCGATCCCGCACCTTATATGTTTACGGTAGCTGACTTGTCTTATGCAAGAACCCGCGCTGCCAAAAACATAGAGGATGTACGGCCTATGAAAACAATAAAGTGGTGGAAGTTTTGGTAAGATGCGTAAAATAGGAGAAATGAAGTGTAAGAAGTGTAACAATGATAAATTATACACAAAAAGTCCGCCTAATAGCGGTGGTGGTTATGAATTACTCTGCGCTTTGTGCGACGAAAAAGAAATCAAAAGAAGAGACCACAATGGTATGTTAGGATATGGGGATTTAGACGACGAAAAACAAGAAACATTACGTTTTATTTACCATGAAATCAGAAAATAAATTATATCATTACAATGCGGAAGTTACTAGAGTTGTTGATGGTGATACCATTGATGCTTTTATTGACCTTGGTTTTGATATGCATTCAAAGCAGCGTGTACGTTTATATGGTATTAACACGCCAGAAGTGCGTACAAGAAACTTGGAAGAAAAGAAAGCGGGCCTAGCTGCATCGGCTAGGCTTAATGAACTACTAAGCGCAAATAAAAATCGTTGCGTTATACGTACATCACTTGATAAAAAAGGAAAATACGGTAGAGTGCTTGGCACTATCTACGTTGAAGACATCAACATAAATGAAATGCTTCTGTCAGAAGGACACGCAAAAGAATACTTCGGCGGTAAGAAATAAAACCTACGAGCCTTTGGCTTGTTTATACAAAAGCTCTACGTAACCTTTTACTAGGGCTTTTTTTGTAGCTGTTAACTTGTTGTTCCTTGCCCATTGATCTAGGATTTTATCCCAACGACCGCCTCCGCGCTGGCGCATAATGTAATCTCTATAGCGCAAAAACTCTTCAACACCTTCCGGTGTTTTTATTGACGGCATAGTTTTGTCAGGTATCGTATACAAACCTGTCGTATAGTTTTTCAGCTTGTCTGCCCTGCCGTCGGCACGTTCTATTTGCTCATCAAACGCTGCTGGTAACGCATCAAATGCTTCTTGTACCGTCTTGCTTTCCTTAAACTCTCTGGTGTCCGGACGCATATAACGATTGCCCACACCTGCTGGCTGAGACTGAGGCCGTATGCCTTCAAACCTACGAAACATACGCAAGTCGCGCCGCGCGTTTTGGTCTTCCAGATCTTGCCGTTTAAGTGTTTGGTTAGATATAATACGTAGCGTTTGTGTAGTAGATGTTAGTATGTCACCCACAGCTTTCAAGTACGTAGGCCAAAAGTCTGCGCCTTCTCTTACTGCATCGTTAGCATCAAAGAGTGTTTCGTTTAGCGTATTGGCAAAGAAATCAAACGCGGGGAAGATAACACCACCAGAATCCAGACGCTCACCTTTAAGGAATCCTACTGCTACATCGTTCATGACCGCAGACGCTATACCAAAGTAACCCACTTGGTTCATAGTGTCGGCCAAGGCGTACATTGTTTCTTCGTTGTCGCCTTCTTTTACACTCTCAAGTAACGTAGGATTATAACTAAACTTGTTGTTGACAAACTCTGCAATCTCTTGCAGCAAAACGCCAGTAAATACAGTACCAAGCGTCGCCTTAATCAGCGGCCTAAAGTCACCTTCTTCTATGGCAGGAGCCATAACATCCTTACGCATACGGTTCAGCTTTTCAATGTTCCATCTAGCGAGTGAGGTAAACATTGACATTGGGCCATATAGCGTATAGTTAGGAACACCCCTAGCATCATACGTACCTTGGTTAAGTTCTACCCAAGCGGCAGCTAGCTTATTCAGCTCATCATCTGACACAGAGTTAGATCTTCCGCGAAGTTTTTTGACATCCACACCAGACATTTGCTGCAATCTTGCCAGCGTACGATTTGCCGTAACGTCATCTGCTCTTGCTGCCAACTGTTGCAAAGCTACCATACGACCCAGACCAAACTGAAACGCACGTGTAGATCTTTCCAACGGAGATCGAAGACTAGCAACAGACATCGTATCAGCCCATCTGTTAAAGAAGTCTGCTACCTTATTAGATGTTTCTGTAGCAAACTCTAGTCTGTTAACATTTGATTTATTTACACCATATAGATGGCTGTCTTTCCATGACTTACTGAAGTCTTTCATGGAAGTTACAATAGCAGGTATATCTTGAAGCCTCATGTATGGTAAGGCATGAATATACGCAGACATGAAATCTCGTATACCAGACATAAGACCTAACCAATGACTAACAACAACTCTGTTCGCCGTTCTTCCAAACAACTCTTGGCCTTCATAGTAGCCTAAGTATGCACGCAGAAAGTCACGTACGTTTTTGTCTGTTGTTTTGGACTTCGCCTCCCAGTTGCCTTGCTCTGATAGCTTGCGCGGTATTTGAAATGGGTTTATCTTCTGGGCTTCTTCTGCAATAACAGGTGGATTGCCGTCTTGATCTCTTATTCCTAAGAACATTCTAACGTCACCCTTGTCTTCTACGTTCTGGAAGAACGCAAAGTCGCGAGAGAATCTTCTCATATAGCGCGTGTATGTATTCGCCGCGCTGTTGTCTATCCAAAGAAACTTACCATCTTCTATCGTGGGCGGCAAGCCTATGCCCTCAGCCTTACGCAAAGCAGCAAAGTGCGTTGACCCAATGAAATCACTACTGCCTGTCAGCTTTGAAACATACGCAGATGCAGCTTCTATTGTATCAGCTTCAGATAGTATATTATTACCATTTTCATCTTTGCCTTGATTCTTAAACCAATAATCCGCTAGCTCTTTCTCTCGCTTCTGCCTCTGAGCAGCGCCAGCTTCGCCAGATAATTCCCTACGCATCTCTTGATTTATCATCTCAGGATAGTAGTTAATATCTTGGCCAAGTTCATCTACAGTACCGTCAGATCTGGTAAGTTTCATACCAGCCTCTTTTTGCCGCTTACGAACTTCTTTGTATTGACTTTTAAAATATTCTACATAAACTCTGACTGGGCTGTTAGGCTCGTTGTATCTAGCTAGCGTATCAGCAGGAATCTCAGAAGCCCTTTTGCGGCGAGTAAACACCATGAACTTTGCTACGTGTTCAGCATCCTCCTTAGAAAGTTTTATATCACCTTGACGGTATATATGAAAGCCCTCTATAAACTCACCTTCTAATCTGTTAGCATCTCTCTGCGCTGCGTCAAAAGCATCGGCAACTAAGTTAGTTGCAAAGCGTTCCTCCTCGCTTTTCGCCATGCCCCGTATGCGATCTATTATGCTATCAGTAATCCACACACGCTTGGCAGATGGGTTGGTGGAAAAATGATCCGTGAATGACGTTATTTGATAGTTACGAATTTGCTTAAAGTAGTCGTCTACACCTTGCAGTCTTTTGCCGCTAAAGTATTCTGTAAGCTGATTGGATGCTTCTTCAAACGGTTCGCGGAAGGCTACGACTTCACGATAACCACCACCAAGCCGTAGTAATGGAGATACATTATCCAATATAAAAGTCACACCATCATAGCCTTGATCTGATAGCAGGGCATCACGGCTTTTATCATCAGACGATTCTTTTACAGCTTTTTGATAGATGAGATAATTGTCATTGCTATTAAGATCTAATAACTTTTTAAAATTAGATCTTAAAGTTATAGGTTCTCCATAAAACTCAGCTCGCTGTAATTCCGGTGTCATGTAGATACCACCACCTATTATAGAACTGGAATTAAGTTTCTCCGCTTTGAAACCTTCACGCAACACAGCGTCTGCATCCTTTGACCCATGATACAACTTCATCCCATTCACGACCTTCGCTATGTCCTCCCCGCCCATCTCCGATGGGAATGGCTTAGAAGCAAATCGGGCTAAGGCTTTCTGGCCTTGTTCTATCGTATAAGTACCAGACTTTATTCGCGCAGCCATCTTTTCACGTACACGTTTTGTATAACGTGACTTCATTTTGGGATCGTATTTGGCTGCGAGTACAAGTGCGTCGTTAAGTTCTTCTGCAGTAACCTTCTGTAACCTACGATGATCTTGATTTATTTTTAAGAAGATCTTTTTAGCATCGTTTACTGCCTTAATTTTTCTGTTTTTCAGCTCTGGATGTTGTCGCTCTAACTCTTTTCCTAGCTCATTAAACTTAGCTTCTAGCTCCTCGTCGCTATAAAATCTTTCTTTCTTTACTCGCTGGAGTCTTTTATCTGGGTCTAGCGTATAAGTCTTTGGTTTTTTTACTTCACCAATCTCATCCTCTAGCAAAGTTTTTACTGCTGTTTCTGCCGTGTCAGCATCAATCTCTTCTGGCAAGCCGCCAGCTTCTGTAGCATAGACAGAAGGCTTTTCACTAACGTTAAGTCCATCATTTGCATGACGCACAGGTAAGTTATCTAAAAACAACTCAAGCTGTCTTGGCTGCATTGACGGCTGACGCTCACCGCGCATTGCTAGCCACTCAGCCATACGGGTAAGATGTGTGTCGTTTAACTCACCTTCTGCTGGCTGAAAATATTTACGAGACTCACGCTCCAGTTTAACGTCATCAAACCACCGCTTTACTTTGCTTATAAAGTCTTTCGGCGCATTACGCATACGCTCTTCCAGAATAATCCCAGCACGTTCTACGATTTGTTCTTCACCAAAGTTAGGATCTTTCTTAAAGTTAGGATCATTTTTAAACAGATCTTTTTGTATGTAGTTTAAAAGTTTTCTGTTCTTAGGATCTGTTGATTGCCTTAGCACTTGCCATAGCCCATGCAAGTATTCATGCCAAGGCGTATCTCGCCTAGCTAGGCTAGTCAATTTTGCTGTATGAGTATTTACATCATACTCACCACGGTAATCTCCACTTTTTGCTCTTTTAGAAAGTTCTACAACTTGATCTTCCCACTTTAAAGGAACACCTTGTTTAGCAGCAAGACCTTTTGCGATCTCTAAAAGTTTTTCGTCTGGCGGTTGTTGGTCTTCTTTAGAAAAGTTTTTACGCTGTGTTTTATTCCATAATGCTTCAGCTTTAATCTTCTGCTGTCTAGTGTCTTCTCGTATATCTGATTTTGATTTATAAGCTGCTTGAAGCTGTTCTTCAATTTCTACCAAACGCTCTCTAGATCTTTTTAATTGCGCTCCAGCCTCCTTCATGGCTATGTAATCAGCAGAACCTCTTGTAGGATTTAAGTCCATCAACCTGTTTGCTTCTGCTTCCGCCCTATTACCCTCTGCATTTACCTTTTCACGTTCAGCTTCTAGGTTTTTAACAGAATCAGCAGCCATCTTTTCTGCTTGCTTGGTATCTTCTACGCTATCAACTGGCTGCTTTTCAGGCTTGCTGGCTTCTTTTACTGTAGCTTCAAGTTCTTCCTTAGCTATACTTATCCTACGATCAAACGCAGTTCGTTTTTCTTTCAGCTCTGCAACTAAATCTGGGTTGTCTACAAGCTCGCCTCTTTCGTTTCTTACCTTATCTGCTAGAGGGCGGTCAGGTATTCCTAGTGCGGAACGGTAGCGTTTGGTAGGTTCTGTTAGCACACTACCAAGTAAACCAGCAGTTGCTATACGGCCAAAGTCAAATTCATCTTGAGTAAATGCTTGTGTTCCCGCCTCTATACCTGCTTCCACACCACCACCTAGCCCAGCATTAGTGAGCGCATAACGTTCTAGTGCGGTTTGTGTGCGTGTCGGAGCGTTCTTTATAGCACCCGGCAGACTTTTAATTGTAGTTAGCGAGGGGCGAAGTGCTAACAACGATGGCCCAAACTGACCTACGAGGCTTGTGGTAGGATATTTTTCAAACGCAGCTTGTCTACTTAGTTGTAAATCACGTAAGTCTTCGTCGCTGAAAGATGCGCCTTCTATACTTTCTTGTGCTTTACCTCCGAGATAGCCTCCCAGTAAACCTGCGCCAAGACCAACACCCAAACCAATGGGGCCACCTAATCCCATTACGACAGGAGCAGCAGCACCAAGTAAGCCACCAATGGTAGGCCCAATAGCAGACGCAGCAGATGTACCCAAAGCACCAAGCTGCGTAGTTTCTTCTAGCGCATCTTCTTCTGGAGTTACTAGCCGATATTCGTTAGGGTCATAACCTAACTTTATCAAGTATCTTCTGCGTTCTTCTGCGGTCATCCTTTAGGTGATGCGGTTGGACTTGGTTCAGGGATATACTGTTGTATTTTATTCTGTAGCTGTCTTTTCTTGGCTTGAAGTTGTTCTAAACGAACCCTAGCTGCTTGTATTTCGCCAAATGTAGCTTCTCTTTCAATTCGGCCAGCTCTCAAACTAGGCCGACGAAAACTTTCTATCTTCTTAGTATCAATAATTTTTTGCTGCTTTGCTATTTCTTCATCAACGCTAGCTACCATAGACGGTGATTTTTCACGAAGCTCTGTTGGAGTCATGTTTTCTATGTCAGTAAGCGCAGGGCTATAAACATCTGAACTTTCAGAAGATGCGCCTCCCTTTAATATTAAAGGCTGACCATCTGGGCCAATAACAACATTTTTGCCACCACCAGCACCAGCTCGCTGCATAAGTTCGCTATAATCAACATTTGTTTGAACAGGTCTAGCCTTACCAACCGCTTCCATGTAGTTTCGCAGCCTAGTTAAAGCCTCCTCACGTACTTCTGGATCTGTACCTAATGCTTGGCTTTCTAACTCTCGTAATGCTTGTCCAGATTGCAGCTCCTGCATCTTAGCTTGATTCGTTAGTGCGTCTAACCTACGTTGTGGTAAGTCTTCCATGAACTGACGATTCATGCGGTCTGCTGTACCGTAACGGCCCGGACGCATTGCACGATCAAGAAAACCATAGATACCTGTCGGGTCGCGTCGTATAGAAGCGTCAACAGGATCTCTATAAACTTCAGCAGGAGGCGCAGTCATAGGATTTTTTGACATATCCGACATAAACTGACGACCTTCTTCCGTCAGTAATCCGCGCTGATATTCTTCTATCTTGCGTTTAGCTGCCTCTGCTTGCGCTAACTTTCTTCGCTTTTCTTCATCCATTTTTCTATCTTTCTAAAAACGTCAGTTACAATCTAGGATACTGTCCGACTCTTAACCCCTTAATCATAGCACAAGAAACGATTGTAACTGACTAAATATTTAACCTCAAGGCGACCAACTCAACCCCCCAGAAATGCCGGGAAATGTTTGCATCGCAGTACCTATACGATTCAGCATAGATGGTTGATTTGCTTGCAACTTCATGTTGTTAGAAGCAAGCCCAAAAGTATTACCCATAAAATCACCAGCTATACCAGCAGTGTTAGTCTGTGTCGCAGGCGGCTGGTATAGCTGCGCTCCAAACTGTTGTGACGGTCTGCCCATTGCAACTTGGAACGGATCAAATCCGCTACGTGACGCAGGGAGGAATGAGGTAGCTTGACCCAACGCTCTGCCAAGCGCATCGCGCCTATTTTGAACACCTTGGCCAAACGTCATAGCATTAGCAACAACGTCAGACATGGCCATAGGGCCACCTATGCTTCCGCTTCGCGCACGATTCTGCGCAAGCGATCTTTCGATCTCTGCTCGCTCACTACCACTTAACGCACCAGTAAACGTACCAAAAGGATTATTTGCTGTTACAGTCCCCGGCGCAGCAAAACTTCTAAGCAAGTCGCCTAGCATAGAGCTAGTCTGAGCGCGACGACCGTAAAATTCTGGGTCAGCGCGTCTTGCAGCAGCTTGCGCTTCATCAATTAACTCACCACCGGGGCCACGCAAAACAGATGCTCCCGTAGCAGCGTTTCGCATTGCTTCTAAATAAGCCTCTGTAGCAGAGAGATCTGAGTATTTTGGTATAAACTCTTGCGCTAATGCGAGTTGTTGTTCTGCTTGAGGTCTGGCAAACTGTTGCACACGTGCAAGCTGCGCTGCTAAATCTCTGGCAGCTTCATCACGGACTATTTGAGAATAGCCGGGATTTGCTACATTTATAACTCTATTACCTTCAGCATCTAACTTTGGGCTACCGTCTGGATTGAGTGCAAAGTTAGTAGGAAAATAATCTAAAAACGCTCTATAAGCATCTTCTGTTGATTCTCCTACGCTTGGCACAGGCGTTCTGCCTAGCTGCGATAAGCCATAGATCGCACCTACACCACCAAGTAAGTTACCAAAGTCTCCTAAACCAAATAGTCCACCGTTTCCCATATTTTATCTCCTTAACTGGTACTGGCCATCAGACCTGCTTGTTCCAACTGATACGTCAATCGGTTTATTTTTTCTGCCAAGACTTGCAATGCAGCTTTTATTTCAGCTTCATTATAAGTCCCACCTATAGTTCCTATGGTAGCATGATCTGTCGCCGATGCTCCTGCTGTTATACTACCGCCATCTATTTGTGTGATGTCAGTCACATGAGCGGCTTGTTTTGCCACGCCTTCCGCTATCGTATTGCTACTATCCACGGTCAAAGACAAACGCCAACTGTTTGCCGCCTGCTTCGACGCAAACAAAACGTTGTCGTCTACGAATTCTGTACTTTTAACTGTTGCTCCCATAAGCTTGTGTCATAAAAGGGTTCTTAGGTGTTAAATCTGTAGTCTCTGCGGTTATCATAGAGAGTGTTGCATTTGTGTTCCACTCGATAGTATAGCCTACCTTCAGCCCTTGCCGTCCTTGCTGAAAGTTGAAAAGAAAGTTCTGTAGCTTGTTCTCGTTGTTCCACATAACAGGATATGTGTCGCCGTAGCTTACGGCTGTAGCTATCGGCGCTTGGATAGTCTTGTTAATTGTCGAAGGTGTTTCTGATTTGCGAGCGTTGCTGATAACAGCAGCCCTAGCAGTTCCTTCGCCAGTAAAACGTATAAAGCCTTTAGTATAGGTTTTGTTTATTTCGCCTGTGCTAGTAAAAGTGCCTGTTATTATTGTTGTGCCTTTGTTAGCAGCTTCCGTAAGTGTAAACGTACCGCCTTGTCTGTTAGCTGCTCCTGTGAAAAATATCTCTGTACCGCTAGCAAGATCAAACGGTATGGCCTCAACATCTAAGGCAAATGCGCTGCCTGTTTCTAATGTACCGGGGTTTGAGTGAGATGTATTTTGACCATTAGGACTAACGCCTGCCCCGTCAGTTATACGAATAGCATCATACTCCCAACGCTCAACACCGTTAAACAACGTACGCAATTGCATCGGCTTTTGCTCAACCTCCAACGTGCCTGTGTTGAACGCCTTCGTCTGCACAAAACTGTCGTTGTACTTAGCACCTGTGAACAGACGCAAGAACTTACCTTGAGCAGTTACAGCATACAGTTCGTGTACCGTATCAGTATCTATCTTTGTAAACTGTGTAATCTGCCCTAGCGTCTCATCGTTATCCGTCTTGTAAAAATCAAGCGACACAAACTTCTGAAGCGTGCCGTCAAACACCAGTACACCAAAGCCGTAAATTGTCTTAACTGAAAAGAAAGTGTAGTTGTCGAAGCTAATGGCAGCGCCGTCTATCTGGACAACATCTTCAAAAAGTTTTGCAACCTTGAGTGAGAACGCGCTGTTGCGGCCTTCGTTACGTAGCTGTCGCACAGCATTAAACGAGCGCAAGCCTTCGGCATCTATGAAACCAAAGTCACCCATCATATCCACAAACGAGAACTGATTCACTACAGATGCACCAAAAAGATAACGCTTAGTAAACGTAGGCTCACCATAAAGTGTTATGTTGTAGTTTGGTGTAACAGCATAAGAGGCAGTCCGTGTGCTGACGATCAGACTTTCTGTGTTAAGGGGCGCAATGCAGGTGATAGCTTCGTATGAAACTGCGTAGCTCAGAGCAGATGCACCGTGGTCTTCTTCAACAGATGAAATCTTATTACCATCACTATTTATAGCTATAACAAAATCAAGTGGCCTACCACTTACGCTGTGGTATATTATCTTGCCGTCTGGACTTATAATATAGAGCTTACCGTTGAAAAACATCATTTGCTTTCCAATAGGTACATACTCCCGCTCGACAACCCCGTCGATTGTCGTGCCATGTTCTGCGAACGTACGAGCTTTTCTAACAGTTGCGGTAGCACCTACGGAA
>MDSY01012098.1_pt1 | contig 12844 bp, 28 predicted proteins | sample 811131 | NCBI WGS metagenome assembly MDSY01 (sample SAMN05326643, study PRJNA326480) | marine metagenome | isolation source: seawater | place: Atlantic Ocean: South West | collected 2010
CCGACTTCATAAATAATGAAGGCAAATATATTATACTAAGAAACGCCAGGATTTTTACCTGAGCTGCCCTGGCCCCTTCCTTCATTCCTCGCTTCCTTCTTTCCTAGAAGCCTTGGCCCCTCTATTCTCCCCTTTCCAGCCGTTAAACCTTGTCTGATAAGAGTTATAATGCATTTTAGTCACCCCACACACCTTGCACTTACCTAACGACTCTTTGCCGTTTGGTTCTGGAAGCAAAAAGATATGCGTACAAGTGCTTTGCTGTTCCTTTATTCCCTTGCTCATAGAAGTCCCTCACATTCCCATACACACGCTTTCTCTATGATTGCGTTCCTTTCCTCGTTATTTATAAAAAATCGTCTAAAAACGCCCCTGATTGAACCTAAGCCACTTGACAGGACAGGGACAATTTGCCATAGATAATAAGATAACCTATTTATCCCTTTGTAAACTAATCGTACCATTCGTCTTTATCCTTTCCATGAATTAAATGTTTTGCTTTCTGTACTATTTTCATACCTGTTGGATTACTAGGTTGAGGTGGTTTTGGTTCACTACCTTCCCTGTATTCTATCCATTCCCTCATTTCATTCTGTTCCTCGTATAATACTAATCCGTAGTCGTATCCCTCTTTATAGTCTTGTCCTCTAGGGTTTTCTTCGTTTTCGTATTTATCATGAGTTTCTTGATTGTATCGCCCCCTCAATAATCCGTCTGCTATTCCGTCCCTGAATGCTCGTCTTCTATGATAGTGATTAATATCTTCGCTCATATTATTACCTTACCTTTTCTTTGCTCATCTTTTATTTTGTTTATAGTTATTTGTATTCGGTCTACTATTTCATCAAACATGCTTTCCATGTATGAACTACCTAAATCTTCTAAGTCATGTATTAACTCATGTAGTTCGGTTATTCTACTATCCATAGTTTGTACTCCTTATCTCTTTCTTGTTCAGTCTTAAACCAAAAACATTCAGTTTCATTATCTTTGTGATTAACCTCAATGCCATAGACATAACCATTGTTATTATCGTCTTTGCCATAAAAACCTTGAACATCAGACCAATGTATTTTTATTACATGGTATACGTCTTGAAATGTAGTTATTCTACTCTCCATAGTTGTTCCTCGCTTTCATTTCGTCATAGCATTTCTTACACCATGTTTTATCAAATGCATATACCACTCCAAAGTAATTGCATAGATTACAATTGTCTTTCTTTTCTTTTTTTTGTTCTGGAGTATTTCTTATTATGTAATTTAAATTATCTTTCATTTCGCCACCTCTATATCATAAGCATTATCAGGTAAATCAACCGAAGTGCTTTCGGTATAACCTACACCATTACAATTATCACAGAAATAAGCGTGTCCTAAAATAAGACACTTTTCGCAAATTTCTTTATAAGTATATTCAATCATTACGCCCCCTTCCGTGTAATTGGATAATGTTTTAATGATTCTTCCCAATCTGCTTTTGTGATAGTGCCAACCTCGTCATTACAATTACCACAACTTGCATAACCAACATCAATCAATTCATCTACTTCCCACTCCCTAGTGAAAGTCTGACTAACCCATGCTTGAAACATTAATTGGTCAGAGCCACAATCAGCACAGACTCTAATTGGTTTAGTTATTATGTTATGTAAATTAACATCAAACTGATACATTCTATCTTCTAGTTCTGCATGTGAATATTCATACATATCTTGATAACTACCTGTCATGTGTTCAAATCCATCACCTAATTTACCAAGCACATTTTCACATTTATCATTTGCACATGCCATTCTGCCACCACCAATATAAACTTGGTCTACATTACAATAATCGCAAAACCATTCTTCTATTGGTTCGTATTCATCTAGCATATCCATACTAGGAACATATTTATCTAAATCCATATAAGTCATTTTGCCACCTCTATTATTCTGTGTACTGCAACATGTTGCAGATTGTTTAAATCATTCATGAATATTTCTAAATCCGACCACACCATGCCACCATGTTCTGCATGATGAATAAAGTTTTTATTACTCAACTTTTTAATAGTATCTACATCAGTATCAATACTTTGAATGTATGCATATGGAATAGCGTAAATTCTTTTTTCATGAGTATCTTCTCTTTTCATAAATCCACCGAACCAATCTTCATTAAGTGGTTTTTGATTTTCAACTGGAATGAACTCGTCCTCGTCCCAATCACCAAAATCTTTTCTTGTTTCATTCAAGTCATTTATATTCATTTGCCCAACATGAGTTTCTGAATACATACCACACTCTAAACATTCAAATTGTATAAATTGAAATGGTTTATGGTCTTGGTAAAAGTTTGTGTTTGAACCCTGACAATTAGGGCAATCATCTGACCAACTATGTCCTGACATTTTTCACCTCTTTTTTATTGTTCTGTCACATTAGTAAATCACCAATGTAAAAACTATAGTAGTTGAAGTTTAGGGAATTGTCAAGCCTTTATTTTCTAGAAGGAAACTCTTTATCTTTTAACTCGGATAAAATGAGTTGTGTTTTTATGAAATCAGTTATCTCAATGATTTCTTCTTTTGTTAATGGAGTATCGTCCCCATCTTTAAAATGGTCTATCAAGGCCCGAATGTGTTTTCGCCAATCATCAAAAAAATAAAGCTTTCTGTTCATTCCCTGTCTTCCTCAATTGCTTTCCTAATTATTGAAGTCCAAAATTGTCCGTCCTCTGTTTCCATGTATCCTATTCCCTCATTCTCCAGTCCGTTCCTAACTATTGCTTTACATAATTTAACGTGACCATACTCAATCATACCTTCCATTAATTCTTCATCTATTGAATCCTGATGAAGATGGGCGTCAAGTTTAGTGGTTCTATGGTATCGTCTGATACCTTCCATGTTTCTTTTATTCGGTGTCGGCATTAGAGTTTTCCATTTCTTTCAATTCGTCCAACTCTATCTTTATTAGTTCCTGTACTTTACTATCTATCACTTGCATTAAAGAAGCGTTGAATTTCTTTTTGTCCATAGTAGGAGCATTGGTCTTCAACCCTATGTGAGCTTTTATCTCAGGGAGCGTTGGATTTCTTTGTATCCCTTCCCCTTCTTCATCTTCCTTCTTTAGTAATGTGCTTCCGACAATTTCTAGTTTCTTTAATCTTTGATGAAATTCTTTATGATTCTTATCGGTTAATTTATTTATGCCCACAGCTGCAGTTGCCATAACCACTCCCATAGACATTGGGTTTAGTTCCCCATTACTTATTAATAATTGTTCAGGTCTTTCAATCCCTGACTCTTCCATTTTTTCAAATACTGAATTTAAATCCCAAGTTAACGCCATGTTATACTCCTATTTCTTATCTTCCCAATTACCACTTATAATGTCAACCATTTTTCGTGTTAATTTTCTAATTGCTTTTGTTTCTAAATATATTTTCCAGTTTATCCACGCCAGGAATAGCGTGGCTAATCCAATTAATATTGCTAAAATTTCCAAACTTATTTATTTTCCTCATCTAATCTAAGTTCTTTATTAAAATGTTCTAACAACTCATCAACATTTTTTATATTAACTTTAAATTTAGGGGAATCTTTTTTAGGCATTTTTTTATCTATATCCCATAAAAGTTTGTTGACTTGTTGCTCCATTTCTAAATCTTTCTGGAATAGTGTTGAATAGATTTTTTTCTTTAAACTAAATCCAACTAACTCTGAACCAAATTTTGCCAAGCTATGACAGACCTCTCTTAAAATTAAAAGTTCAAACTCTTCCAAAAATAATTTATATTCTTTATTTCTATTTTCTAGATTAGCCGTATATAAAACTGCTTTACCTAATTTTTGAATCAACTCCATAGGAGCTGGCACTCCACCACTTGTCACAGGAGAGATAGGTCTTAGAGGTCTTATGTTTTGAAATTCGGGTGATGATTCAACCATTAGGGTTACAGAGTCATCTAAAAATAAAGCTTCATTTCTAGTGACTGAAATCACATATGGTCTGTCATCAGTTGTGTTTTTTTCATACATATCGGCTTATTATCCTATCGCATTCCCCACACCGAAAATATAATTTCCGTTGAGGTTTTTCATATCTTTCTCCCACCACCATACTTCCACAAGTTCTTTTAATAAAACGACATTTAAATTGTTTGAGCCATTTTAAAAATAACTTCATAATCTATTATACCATTTTATTATTTAATTCTGCGATAAGTCGTTCTAGTTCATCAAGTCGTTCAAGAACTTGATTCAATTTAGTATCCCCGTCCTCAGCTAAGTCTTTCATTTGCTGACTCATTTGGACAATGTACTCCATTATATTGGACATTTATTTTCCTAACCATATCCACACATGGTTAATAACACACCAGTTATAAACCAAAATGCAGTGAATTTTGCGATATCATCTATCATTATACACCTTCTTTTCTTTTGTTCTGTATTAAGTATAATAACAGGCCCCATACAAAAAAGCAAATCCCCCTGATTTTAGGGGGACTTGCATTTCTCTATCCTATGTTATTGTAGTCTTTGTACTGATGTACTATAACCGTTTGTGCTGGAACAGGTTTCTTAAATTTCTCTTTCAGCTTCTTTATTATTTCTTTTACTCTGTCTACTAAACCTCCGAAAGAGAGGTCATAAGCTAAAGACCATATAGTATAGTCTTGATTTTTGTTTTGAGTAGTCAAGGATAAATCCTCCTGTTTAGTTATTGTAAGTTCTGTGATTAGTTAGTTATCTTCGCCTTTGCAACAATCACCACCACAGCAGATGAAATCTTTTTCAAGGTCTTCGCATTCACACTCATCTGAGTTTTCGCATTCGTCTGGATTTTTACATTTGTCTGGGCCAACCATTACTCTGATTCCTCTTCCTCTTGTTCCTCTTCCTCTTCTTCTGCAACTTCCTCCACTTCTTCTACCTCCTCTTCCTGTAATCCTAAGTTGCTTTTATTTTTTTCATTTTTAAAATCCCAACCACCAACTGAACCAAATGTTCCTTTCTCTTTAATAAATAAATAAGCAGTATCATCTTTAAAAGCGATTCTGATTCCTTCGCCCCATTTGTCAATTACCAACCACTCATTCCCATGTTTCGTAGCAAAGTCATTTATTTTGTTGATGTCATCTCCGTTAAGTATTGGCATGGTTATCCTTTAGCCTCCTGTTCCCGTAAAATAAGGATTATCTGCGATTCCCGCAGCAATCTTTCCAGCTAGGCTTTTCCTGCCTTCCTTACTAGTAGGTTTTTTTATCTTACTCCAAGGATGTCCATCAGGAACAGTATCATTTACAATGCCCCACGCTATAGCCCAAGCGTTATTGTTCGCTTTTTTCTGAAGCACAGCTTTTGTCAGTTTTCGTAATTCACTTTCTTTTTCCTCATCAATCACTTCCTTGCTATCAGAGTCCATCATTTTTTCTTTAAGTTCTTTTATCTTTTCCCTTAATAAACTAACTCTGTGTAAAGATGCAGTATCCTCTCCATCTTTGTAATATACTAAGTCACTTTTATCTGGAACATTCATGTCCTCGTAACTTTGATTATGTCCTGCTTTTTTTATAGCCTCTGCAATTTCGTCTACTTTCTTTTCACCAGGACTTCCTTCCTTGAAATTTTTATACCCCATCTTTTTTGCCTGTGCTGTTGCAACGGCATAAGGATTATCCACTTCGGCTTTTAATAATTTCTGAAGTCTTTCCAATGAAGAAACTTTGCTTCTTTGAAACTCTGACTTCTTGCCAGGCTTTGTGAGTGCGTCATCAACATGTCTATTCCCTAAGTCCTGACCACTTTCATTTACATACCAATATGGTTTAGGGTGGTCTGGGTCATACTCTGATACAGGTGTATACCTTCCATCTTCTGGTTCTAGTTCACCAGGAAAGCCCATCTCATCTAATAGTTGATGATGTTGTTGTTCCCTTGATAATACATTCTGTAATGTTGCGAATCCTTTCCCTGATTGAAACGGGTCTTCTTGTTTCTTAACGAAGTTTATGAATGTATCTTTTAAACTAATATCCCCATTCTTTTCCATCAATTGAATTTCAAAGCTAGGACCATCACAACCACAATCTTCGGGTTCTGATTTTTCTAGATGAATTAAGCAACTTCCATCTACGCAGCTCTTGACTGCGGCGTGTTCAGATTTAATTAACTGGAAGCTTGCTTCTTGATTGACCCCTTTTTCACATACAGTAACTTCAGCTAGTTCTAAGTCATCCACTTGCATGTATTGACTCATTCCCTTTTGAATCTGTTGCGTCTTAGTTGCACTTCCTGCAATTGAGTAAGACCTTAGCTTACCCTCGTCAATCTGTTGTTCAACTCTCTTTGATATCTTTGTGTCAGCTCTTAATTCTGTTATGAAATAAAGACCTGTATCGTCTACACCACTTTTAAAAACTTGACCACTCTTACTGATGTACGCAGGTAAAGCCCATCCCACCTGCACATCAGAATGTAGAACCATGGCATTTCGAGTTCTAAAGTTTTCCATGTAGGCTTTGAAAGCTTTTCTTAAAGCGTCAGTTGTAATTAAATGCCCTTCCCTATCAACTACTTCGATAGATGCTGGACCTCCAAGAACCATCGGTTGATTATCTAGATTGTCTAGACTCATCTTTTTAACAGCTTCAGAATAAACTTTCTTGTTCGGATATGCTCTGAACAAAGTTAATATTTCTGCTGGTGATGCAATCTCTGCTAAAAATAAACGTTTATACTCTTCCAAAGCTGGCTGGATGTCTTTTATTGTGACTCTTCCATCCACTGCTTTTTCAAGCATTGTTATGTTTTCTTCTTCCTGAGCTGTAATCAGCCAGTCTGTTTTAGCAGTTGTCATTACCATTTTATTATCCTGTCGAGATAGCAGTTCCCATAACAATACCTTCAAAGGTTGTTGAGCTACCACTACCAATTACTGATACTTTTTTTCTAAAGTCAATTGGGTGACTTGATTCAAATGATTCACCCGCCGCCAATTTTAAACAATTAGCTGTAGCTTCTGCCTCTGCATCAAATGCAACGAACAGATTCTGTGAACCATGTGTGTTTTTAATTTTTATATACCTGATTACTGAAATAGGTGCAACGTGTCTTGACTTAGATAAGTCGGTTGTGCCTTCCCATTCATAACCATTTCCACCTGCAAGGTTTCCATCGATGTAATCTACTTTAGTTGAGTTATCTCTAAAGTCATATGATAATGCGTCCCACAACATATTAATATTGTGTTGTGTGTTTGAACAGAACTTAACTCTGTATGACCGACTACTGTTTCCATCTGAATCAATAGCAGGAATTGCGTATGCAACATCTAATCTTTGGTAGTCAGTTGTTAAGCTAACTGCGTCTGATGTTACTAACACATTTCCACTTGAGTCTGTGATTTGTATTACGGCATCTCCTGAAGCAGATGCACCTCTAACATGACCTGATGCCACTAAGTACATAGCTCCTGTTCCGTTACCACTAATATTGACGGCACTTCCTGTTGCTTCTGTTGTTACATAAAATCCTTCTTTAGCTGCAGAGTTAGCTGGGTTTGCTGTAAGCTCTGCTGAACCTAAAAGGGGAGCACCTGTTGTTCTTGATATAGCTGACCCGTCTGCTGTAAATTCTGTTATAGTTGCATTCTCTATTGACGGGTTTAAAATTCTGTTAAGACCAGGACTACCTGTTGTAGCTAGTTCCCAGTTTGATGTTGTGACTCCTCCCACGTCCAAGTTATAATATGGACCTGCGTATATTTTCACTGCATCTGCTGCTGACGTTCCTACCGAGCCACTAAGTGCAACGTACCTATCAAAAGGCTGTACAGCAGTTCTAGTGCTAGGGTCGGACTGCCAAGTCCTCCAGTTCCTAGAGCTTGCAAAATCGTTTGTAAATGCCATGTGTTATATTCTCCTATTTATCTGTCCACATTAATATTCCTACGAAGCTGCCTAATACTGCAACCGTGTGAACAATTAATATTCCTGCCGTCATTAAGGCAGCTTTAGCTCCGTAGATTTTTGTTCGCCAGCTTTTTATTTCTTCTACTTCCTCATCTAACTTTTGGAGCCCCATCGTTAGGGACTCATTTAGATTCGTTTGACTTTCTATATACCTATCTAGGCGTTCCATGTATACAGCGAGCTGTACTTCTGTTTCAGTCTTAGTAGCTGGCATGAAAACTTATCTTCCGAGTATTAAGCACCTAATAGCAATGCCACTAGCGTCTGCTGTGTTACCCAATTCGTCTAATGCTGCTCCGTCTGCCCCTGCTTCGTAGATTTCAAATTTTGAGTTAGTGTAATCAAATTGAGTTACATAACCATCTGATTTCTGTGAAATAAGCACGATGAAGATTTCTGATAGACCAAAGTCTGCAGCTGTTATGCTTTCACCATTTGAAGGATAAGAATCATCAAATGTAATATCTTTGATTGTATATCTGATATCACCCATTACTCCTTGAACATCTCTTGAAGTTCCTGGATTTGTAATCGTTAATGCCATGAGTTAATTTCTCCTTTATTATCACCGTGGGGTGACTAGCGATTTAGCCACCCCACTTAAAAACTGAATAGGTTATTACGAACTTAAGTCAGTTATTTTTGCTTGAGTAATGAAATTGTGACACCTCAACTCTGCCATAGTGTATAGTAATCCTCTTACTACTAGAGCGTTAGCTGCAAAGTAGTCTCTGTTTTCTATATACTGTGTAGGTTGTGCTACAGCAATTTCTAGGTAGTCTGTGTCCAACACAAGAATGTGTGAACCGTTTACACTATCATCTGAACCGACAGATTTTACAACGTCAGCATCTGGTAGAATTGGAATACCTTGGTAAGTTGCGAGTACTAGACCAGTTCTAGTTCCTGGGAAAGTTCTTTCAGAACCCACACCAACTTGGAACTCTTCCTGTCCTAAGTATCTCTGTTGTGATTGTAGTAATCTCTCAAGTTTGAAGTATTGGTCGTGACCCAAAACGATTAGTTTTGGTTCTCCACCGTTAGTTCTTATTGATTGAATACAGTCATCAATTAAGTTTAGAGATAAGTCTCTGATTGTACCACTGTTGTGTTTTACAGTTCCAGCAGCAAAGTTTGCATCTCTGTTACCAATTGTGATGTCGTATACACCTACTCCACCGTTTCCAGCGAAGTTAGAGTTACTGTGAATGTGACCACCCACAGAAGCGTTATCATCGTTTACGATATCTTCAATTGATGTTAGACCTGCTCTCTTTGTTACTACTAGACCATCACCGTCAGCTGCGTTTGCATCAAACGCTGCGTGTGTGATAGCACCTGTAGAAGTGTTTACAGCAGTTACTGCTTTACCAGCAGTGTTAATGTAGTCAGTAGCTGATACGTCATAAAGGGCAACTTCGTCACCAAGCTTTATGCTACTTGCAACTGAGGCTGGCACAGTAGTTGAACCTGAACCACCAGCAGATGCGATGAATCCAGAACCAGCTAATAGCTCTTCGTTAATTTCCTTAACGTGGTCGAGCTGTGCATTTTCGTTTTCCAACGCCAACACATCACCAACACCACCTTCTAGTTGTGCAGTGAATACTGATTTCACTGACGCACCGAAAGTAGTTGATACGATTCTAGGTAAACTAGAAACGTTTTCAATTTGTGATACGTCTACTGTTGGGATAGCACCAGTTTCAGTTACAGGTCTTGACCTGCCACTTCCTCTGTCGCTTCTTATTCTCCAACCAGCAGTGTTACCCCAAACGTTTCTTGGGATAGCGTTGAAAAATCGAGTTTGGTTGTTCAATGCGTGCCATACTTTCCTACCATAAGTAGTATTGAAAATACCTGTCGCAGTATCAACCGTGAAATAAGTTTGTTTCTGTAAGTATTCTGGACCGAACACAGACGAGTACAAACCTCTTTGTGACTGAGAGATAAACTCAGTTAAAGATGGATTTGACATAACTTAATTTCTCCTCTTTCTTTCAATAGTTATTTATTAATTATTATCCAAGAAGTTCTCTTGGTACACCGTCAGTGTCTCCACTTTCGATTTTGTGTTGGATGTCTCTTAACTGTTTGTAAGAGAGACCAGATAGTTGGTCTACAGTGTCACCTGAATTTTGGCTCTTCACGATAGGTGTTGAACCATCAGTTCCTAGAGCACTAGGAGTGTCTGGTGTGAATACTTGTGGTCTTTGCAAACCATTTTCTTCCCTGAATCCCATTTTTCTTAGTCTAGCTTCAGTCTCAGTTTGAACTGCTCCCTCGAGTTGCTTTTTCAATGATTCAATTTCTTTTTTCATGTTTTCCATTTCGTCACTGTCTTCGCCCTTGTGAGCCATTTTTTCTGAGTCTTCTTTGTCTTCGCCTTCAGCCTTGTGATGCATTTTGTTCATATCCTCATCATCTTTGTCAGCTTTCATAGCTTCTTTTTTGTCGTCTTCATCCATGGCTTTCATTTTCATGTTTTCCATTTTTTCTTCTTCATCATCGCCCTCTTCTTTAATTAAAGAGTCTTCTGATGCTTGGATGTAATTCTGTTGTTCTTCTATGTCAGTAGTAGGAGAGACAGGCTTGTCTGTATCCTGTGGTCCTGGTGCAGTAGCCTTTGCAGGTCTGCCTTTTGAACCATCGGTGTCAAGTCCTAACTTGTTGTCAGGGTCTTCCTTCTTGAGGTTAGATAGAACCATAGAAGTAATAGATTTTGCTAACTCTTCGTGAGCTGCTTTTTCCATTGCTTTTTCGTTCTCTTCTTCCTCAGCTTCTTCTGCCTTAGAAAGTCTTTCGTCCATCTTCTGGAGTACTTCGGCAACAGCACCCATTGCGAGGGTGTTACCCTCTAGTTGCTTTTTAATGTCTTCTAATTCGTTTGACATATTATTACCATTCCTTACTTAGGTTTTTATTAGTTCTTCGACCAATCCAATCCACGCTGATTGCGTGGTTGGTCTTAGCCATCCGACCCCACAATACTTTGTGATTTAGAAAATTATAAATAATTTATATTTATCTAATTTATTATACGAATTAAACCTAAAATTTTTACAGAAAGCGTAGCTAGTTATTCACTTTCAATTTTAGATTGAACACCATTTGCTTCAAAGGAAAGCATATCATTACGAAAATCATAGAGTGGTACCTGAATTAGCTTCTTCAATTTCTCTAATTGATTGCCTTCAGGCATAGAGGCTTCTACTAAATCTAATACTTTACCTACCATTCTAGAGTGAGTTGCAATAATATATTCCTGTTCTGGTGTTACTTTACTTATGTCTACCATAACTACTCCTTAAACTCCGAAAGACTTTGGGAAATGTTTACTAAAAATTTTGCTGAACTCTTCCTCAAATGTTTTAGTTAAGAATCCCGTCCCACCACCTGAACTTACTTGACGGTATGTATACCAACCTGAACCTAAGTCAAGTGGTCGCATATCTTGATAAGTCTTAGTGTGTGCCCTTACGGATATTGTTTTTCCTGATGGGAGTTTTCTTTGGTGTCTAGGGATTGGTGATTCGTAAGGCCCTTGAAACTTTCTTGATTCCTTTTGACCCCCATCTATTTTATCAGCATAATCAGCATCATATGAAATAGAAAATCCTCCACCTGAAAGGGGAGTGTATTTGCCAGATGCTTTTAGATTCCCAGTCTTTCCGACAGGGCATCTTTCTTGTGTTAGTCTGAATATTTCTTTACCCATAGTATCGACAATTCTTTTTAATTCCCTGTCGAGACCTGTAGGTAGAAATCCTGTTTGAACCATAGTTAAACTCCTATGGTTTATTATACGAAGCTAGGTTTATTTTTTTACTCGTACTTGTACTTTGTTTCTTCGTGGTCTTCTATCTTAGACGCTTCTTCCCTAGCTTTTATTTCCTGTTGCACATCATACTTAGTCTTGATGTTTGGATTAACACCAGGCATTCTTATTTTTTTATATTTTTTATTCCCTGTGGGTTTCATTGTAATGGAATGTCTTCCTTAGTAATTTGTCTAGCTAATAATTTATTTGCCACGCTATCCTCAATCTTATCCTTATTCATTAAGGCTAAGGTTACTCCTACACCTACAGCTAGTGAACTTACTACAGGTAGACTTTTCATTGCCATTTTTAGTGCTTTAGTCATCTATGCTCCTGCCAACATCGCTGCAAATACCATGCCTACTATACAAGCAAAGTATGCAATTAGTTTTATATTTATTTTAATCTTTTCCCAGTTATTCACTTTCTAGTACCTTCATACCTAGTGCGATGATTCCACCTGTACAACCTGTAGCTATTTCTGTATAGCCCTGCCACACACCTACTGCACTTAGTATTCCTAGTACTATTATAGCAAGAAAAATTTGGGGTCTTAATTTACCCATCATTATCGTTGATTCCTTTTATGTAATCTTTTTGTTCTATGTTAGTTTCAGGATAGGATTTCCAATACGTTTCTCTATCTTGTTTAGTTTTAACTTCATTGCGAGTTTGCTCTAATTGTTTTTCAAGATGTTTAACTTCTTCTTGTAAGTTTTCAATATCTTTTTGCATAGCTGTTATGTCAACTTGCAACATAGTAAACCAGCTTACAGCAGAAACCAATATGGCTCCTACTGTAAGAATTAAAGTCGCTGTAACTTTATATTTGTTTTTACCGACTTGTATGTCCACTACGGGCTAACGCCTCCTGGTGGAGTAGGTTCTGATAACAATACTTCGTAGTTATTGTTAACTTCCCATATGCTAGCTAGTGTAGTAGATTGTATAGTAAATTCCTTTGTTGCTAAATTACTATCATGTCCAATCTGTGAAAACTGAATAGTTAGCTCACCAATATCAGCTTGTCTAATTACACATGTACCACCTGTTGATACAA